>Ga0157363_1001947_pt1 | contig 17779 bp, 11 predicted proteins | sample AttsexASBM1_FD_111477 | JGI IMG/M metagenome (GOLD analysis project Ga0157363, IMG submission 111477) | Fungus gardens microbial communities from leaf cutter ant in Ribeirão Preto, State of São Paulo, Brazil - Atta sexdens ASBM1 | ecosystem: Host-associated > Fungi > Mycelium > Unclassified ... | reverse complement strand
GTTAAAATAATTCAGCATATATTTTGCTTTCAGTCAAGAATGACCCAACCCGCTTTCTTGGGGAGGGCGTGTCGTTCAAGGCGAAGCTGATCGGTATTTTGGAGGTGACGGAAGCACGCGGTGACCGGATGTGTCAGACGGCCTTGGCTGAGCTGAAGATGGCGATTCGCGCCGCCGGTGAGCACAAGCAACGAATCGCCGTTCAGGTCAGCATAGATGGGCTTCGTTTGAGGGACGAAAAGACGGGGGTAAGTAACAAAATTATTCATGTAGGGAAACACTGCGGATCGATTTATGACATAATTTATGATTACATCCTTTCGCAGGACTGCCTGTATCATCATCCGGTACATAAAATATCATTTATCGCGCAAGATATGAGCGATTCAAGAGCCTTCGGATATATTTTCGGATCACCGGATACTGGACATCGATTCTTCGGCATTAAGACTGATAAGGCGGCGAGTCAGGTAAATTTTTCTATTTTCGTTTTGTATATTTGTTTCAAACGATTGTTTCTTTCCATATATCATTGCACCAAAAAATTTCCTCTAAAGAATGTGTGAAATATGCAATGAAGTGACGTAATCCATGATTAATTCTTGTTCTCTATAAGTAACGATGAATTCTTCATGCGTACTTGAACGTCAGTTTGAAGAGAGCCTGTATCACGGGCCCTCGGCAAATATACGAAAATTTAATCCGAATGCACAAGACGCACAAGGCGAGGGGCCGAATCGAATTGATTTCGCAGCTCGAGAGTTATCAGGGACACGCACGAGCGATTACGATTTCGCGTTCCTGCGTCGCTGCCAAACGCGGTTAAAGTGTGTCAATTATCGGGAACGAGTAGCCGGCCGGGATCGAGAGGGGTGTAGCCGGAGGAGAGCAGGGAGTCTAGAATGATATTTGCCCGATCCGAGAAGCAATATCGACCTCGGGCGACCGTAATCCCGGATGCGTATGTAAATAATTGCATTACACGGCTCCGCGTTCAACTCCACCCCGTTCCTCCATTACGTCCTCGCCGCGGGAGATTGTTGCCGGATTATCCACGGCTCGCTTCGTATGTCCCGTTCAAAGGGATCGACGAGCAACTTCTTGATATTCAAATCCGTCGGTATATCCCACTTTTCTGCTCAAGCACTGCTCAAGCGCGATTTAAGCATCGAGAAAATGCTTCTTTCAAGTGTTTCCTTTTTTTCTGCGTCGAAGAAAATCGAAAATCACACGCGAGCATGTTGTTTTTAAATGCAATCGATCAGGAGCGAAATAACCATAAAAATATTATCATTATTATCCTTGGGATATAATAAACACAAATTTAATTCTAATAATGAATTTTAACGAATAAATTAGATATGAGACAGCAACTGCGTATAATAATTTTGCTTCATTGAATTTAATTTTATTGTGCGACGAAAATCTAGTCAATTCATTAGAAAAGATACTTTTCTATTATAATAAATCTCTGTTTCATACTATATATGTACTTATTTTCACTTGTCTCTCATTGAGCAAAATAAGTTTGAAATAGTTAGTACTATTATATATAGTATTATATATAATATTATATATAGTATTATTCGCGTAATACATTGCGGTCGCGAGTAACTTTCCACAAGATGAATATTAGACATAATAGTAGCGAACAGTTCATGACGACTAATCAGCTACGTTAAGTCGAGGAATATGTTTAACTCTGGCATGAAGCATGGAGACTTTCGCTCTCGATTGTGCGCGCGCTGACATAATTGCCGGGTCCTCAACTTGTACAATTCAATAATGGCGATCGCCGCGAAAATGAAATCAGCTCGGGAAGCTCGCGCGACAGGTGGCAAATTAATTCAACAACCTTACGCCTTCATTCAATTTCCAAGTTTAATTTCTGCGCTCGCCTCCTGTAAACGACTCCGGTAATCCTCGCCCGTATATTCGGCGGCGTGTTTGATGCGCCGCTGGAGGTTTTAACCGACGTGGAATCGCAGCAAATAGAGGGTTGTCGCGCTGATAGTACGGGGGTAGGAGGGAAGGGTGAGAATAAAACGAACGATCGAAGAAAGGTTTCGGAAATTACGATCAACGAGCGTGGGTAGTTTCCTCGATATTTTTCATTCCTAAAGAAAAGGAAGTTAATTTAGATTCGTCGGGTATTCTCGAGGCTTCAAATTGGTCTTAAAATAAAGGAAAGTTTATCCTTTCTTTTTATTGGAACACAAAAAGATCGATACATACGTGAAAAATTTTAAGATGATGAATGAAAAAAATTTGTTATAATAAAAAAATCTTACTGTTATTTTTAAAATTAAATTTCTCAAAAAGATGATTTCTTCAAAAATTAAATCAAGAAACATTCTCAAATAAGAAGAATTCTTCAAATACGTCTGATTTCGAATATGTAAATGAGTTTACATCTGCAAATTTCATGCAAGTGGCACAAATAAGATATTTTGTTTAACAGGTGGTGATAGCAATGCGAGACTTGTTCCAAGTAGTATTCGAGCTGAAGAAAAAAGAGATTGAATTGGCGAAACAGCATATAGAGCAGAATGCCATTAATGCGATTAAATTCCACACCGGCGGTATTTTCGTTGAATCGGCACCCGACACCAAGGTGAGTTTCAATCCCTCGAAATAATTGCTGCAGTCAAGATATGTCAGCTAAATTGTTCTCTTTAATGACTCTTCTTCTTGTTCATATTTTTAACTGCTTCTTCATTTTCTTCATAGTGTGCCTGAAGTATCATTATTCATGAATTCATTAATTTAAATATCATCTAAAATCAGTCAATATTAACTGATTCTTTATCTCATTCTAAATAGAACTAGAAAATCTAAAAGTTAAAAAAAGATCAGATTTAAAAATTTTTATAAATATCTTTAATCATAATTAAGATGATTATTTGTCGTTATTTATATTGTAATTATCATATTGTATTACGATTTAGAAAGAAATAAAGAATCGGTTGCACAAACGGTACGAGTTCATCGACGTTGGTGAAATGGATTTTAAGAGAAATACCGATAATAGTAAGACGTAATTAACAGACGCTAGAGACGCGTTACGATAATTTGTCGCAGGGCGCAGCGGGCACCGAGTCATCGTTTCATCGAATTCGCACGACTAACTGCGAGGTCGACAAAACCGCCGATCGCAAGAACGAGACACAGAGCGGTGTGATTGCGGATTTGCTAGATCTGCAGTTCGAACTGAATTCGCTGCAGCAGGGCATTCATCAGATGGACAAAATTACACCAGAAAATCCCATACCGTCTACCGACGATCTATTCGAGACCGATCCGTTCGGTGATTCTTTCGCGAACATGAAGGTGCGGATTGGTATTGCGAATTTGCGAATATCTTCTTCATCTAATGCGTTAGAAAGGAAATTACAATCATCGCAATCTTAATATCGGTGTGAATGGAGAAACTGTATTTTTTTCATTATCTATCAGAAACGAATCAAACGTAATCATTACAATCATAATATTCATAGCGAAGAAAAAAAGATATTCATTGACAATATTATATATTCGACGTTTTATTTTTCTGTACCTGTTGCAGCTGCAGGACACAGTTCGTCCAATTCTGCCACCGCCACCCTCCTCGACCAAGAGAGGACATTTAGAAAGACAGCATACCGTACCAGTACCGCCCGCATCGACTACTTCCAGTCCGGCGACGACGTTAGTTAGTAAAACGCCACCACCACAGAGCACGATTCACTGGTTTGACAAAGAAGCTGAGGATCTTTTCAACGACAGTGAGATGACAAGTCTGAGTAAAAATTCAACGACGAAGAAAGATCCGGAAGATGTAAGTATTAATTTCCTCTCTATTTTTTTTTTAGCGAATAATACATTTCCATAATAATTTCACACGTATATCGTATTGCAGAGCTCAGTGGAGACTACGCCTCGTAACAGTCAAACAAAAAGTCCGCAAATCGACGTGTTCACGGAACTGGATCCCCTGGGTACTGGTCTGATTAAGCCTTATGTGGACAAGAAGGATTTTTTCCAGCACTTGAAAAATCCACCGAAAAAAGTCCTCAAAGATTTGGTGTCGACGAATTCCAGCGATAGTTTTCCAACAAACTTCAACATCACAACCAGCACGGAATGCATGGAGTCGACGAAAACGCAAAATGAGTTATCGTCGAAGGACAGCGAGGACAATAACTTCGCCAATTTCGATCGATTCGACGAGAACGAGGCGAGCCAATCCTCCTCCCAACAGAGAATCGATTCGCCGCCGAAAAAAGAGACAACCTCTCGCTCGATACATCATCAGCCTCTCTCGGTGTGCTTGCCACCGGAAGAATCGACGTTATCTAAAGGATCGACCGCTTCGGGAGGAAGCTCGATTCTTCGTAGTATGGACAGAGACTCGACAGAATCAACACAGGGATTGGTGAAGCTACCCAGTCCGAAGAAGTATCTTCAATCAGTACGAAAGAGGGACTTTGACATTGATTTACCGGCCGGAAAAACGCAGTCTTTGGAGTCCAATAAACAGTTTCCGGTGGATTTCTCAATAACAAATGAGTCACCGGCATCGCCACTACGGTCTTGTTCATCGGACGCAAACTCGCGTCTTTCTAGCTCGAGCGCGGAATTGGATCTGGTGCCAGAACCACCGCCTAGGGGCACGGGAAATATTCTTATTAACCCGCCGCCTTTACCACCGAAGAAGCAGGGAGTTCGAGGGGGCGCGAGGCCACCACCTAGACCGCCACACACGGAGGGACATTTCCAGTACGACTTTCCACAACATGAGACCTCGCCGTCACCCACCAAAATTGTTAGGGATAAAAACAAAAGTCCGCCGAGAGATATCAAGGGTCATCAGTTTGACGACAATTTCAGTCCGCCTCCGCAAATATCCGGCAGATCGGACTTTACGACGACCACTACCTCCGCCTTCGAGGATTCTTTCAACACGATGATGTCATCCACAACATCGTTGTCGTCCGTGCCCTTTACTACCAGCAGCATCGTCCCGGTTACGGACTCCAAAAAGATGAAACCGCCGTTGGATATCACGCTCAGTCAGCTGACATCATCGTGGACGAATCTGGATGAGTTGGCTTCCAGTCTTGGCATGACCGTTCAGCAGCTGACGAGTCTAACTTTGACGCAACTCACGCAATGCTTGGCGAGTCTTTCGACAAAAGAAACTGTCGCTGATGCAGAGGAAACTCCGTCAATAACGACAACGTCGATGTCGACATCGATAAAGGAGCAAACAGTGATTCCACCTAAACTTGTGACCTCATCGCTGTCGTCGGCATCAAAGTCGCTCGAGATGACAATTGGATCGAATTCGACTTCTTTCGTATGTTCGGAATCTTTTAAAACTAATTACGAACCGGAAACAAAACAGGATCCTACGTATGATAAGTATGCAGTTTTTCGAGAATTACTGGAAATGGAGCAGATGGAACGGAAAGAAGAAAAGGTCGAAGAGTCAATTGAGAATAACGAAGAGTTTAATAAAAACGAACAAGATTCCGACGAAGTTCAAATTCAATCAGATGTACCAACCAATGAGAATACTTCGAATTCTATAGCTTCATTAGTGAATTTGACCGTCAAGCTACCAGTTAAAAATGAAAACTTGTTGAAAGAAGAGCCCGCAACGAAATCGGACGAAACAATAACTAACTCCCTTGCAAATTTAACAACAGAAAAATCGATAGAAGTCGAAGACAAAGAAATCGAGAAAGAAAGCGATATGATTGCAGATGCAGATGTCACATCCGATTCGTCTACGGTCCAGCCAACAGAAATAGACGATGATAGAGAGAAGACGCAGACTATCATGGATGCAGAAGATAGACCAGAAAATTCTGAAAAAGGGAGTGACGCCAATGGCACTTTGTCTGATAAAGTTGGATCCGATATTTTTAACGATGAGATGAATGGCTCATCCGTGACTGAGAGATCCTCGATGGAGGTAAAATCCTCGATCTCCACATCAAGCGACAAATACGCTGCCCTACGGGAGATCATCGGCGAACCAGAGCCGGTGCCGATCAAGAAGGACGACGAAGAAATATTGAGCTCCGCCCGAGCATCGCCGGTGGTGCAATCTCAGCAACAAATTCAGCAGTCGAGAAATCTAGCGGAGGTAGAATTATTGAATTTGTTTTCCGACAGTCTGCCACCAGCGAGTTCGAATATCTCGACTAAGAAGGATTCGGAAGATTTGAAGGCCGTAGCGATGGACATTTTTGAAGAGATTAAAATGTTGAATACCGATACACATCGCGTCAAGGAGACCAAGCCATTGGCTTCCTCGGGCTTTGAAGACATGTTTTGTCCGTTCGGGGAGACGACGCGATCGGACAAGGATGACAATAAGGAGGACACTAATTGGGCCAAGTTCGATACGGGCGTCTTTGGCTCATCCGATAGATCTTCGTGCGAGGGACAGCGATCGATAGGTGGTACTTCGCCATGGTCACCAGACGGTAAAGATTTCCATAGAGAGATTTCGTTTAAAGGAAACAGCGGTTACCGACACTCGGGCGACAGTGACAACGAATGGAAGGACGAGGAGGAGAGCGAGGAGAGCAACGGCAGGTTACGAGGGGATGGTAGATACTGGTCCCGGCATCCGCGATTCGATGCACCCGGTTTTGAAGATAGATCGTTTTATGAGGATACCGATAAGCGGGACCGCAGCTTTCGCGACAGGATGGGCAGGAAATCGCGCGGTGCACCGTGGACAAAGAGTGGCGCTCATCGTCCGCGCGACCCGTCACCCTGGTACGAGGAGAGTCAATGGGAAGACGAAGGTCCGCGGCGGTATCCACATCGGAAAGTGCAGCCTTATAAGGACGATGAGGATCAATATGAAACGCATTGGAAATGCCGATCGAAGCCGCCGCCACAGCGGTGTAATTGGAGTCACGACGTTCATGGTTCGTACTATGACGATGAGCGTAAACGAAAGCTGATGCTGTGGAACGACGAAGATCGTTTCGGCAGCAGCCAAGAGAGCATGGGCTACGACGAGGAAGATCGATGGAGCAGAAGAAGGTACGAGAGAAGACGATGGGAGGAAGATAACAGATTCTGGGGTAGAAGAGGGCCTCCAGACGCCGATTATGCTTTAAGAGAATCACTCTACTATTCATTATATCGCGATAGCAGAGACAGACCTCACGACTATCCGTCCTGGGACGAGGAGTACGGTCCGGAACGTCCGGGCGACGATTCGCCCAGATACAATCCGGCGGGTAGGAAGAGACATTGGCCGAAGAGACCCAACAGCGCAAACGATGGCCGTAACAGCGATATGGTGTACGCAGAACCACGCAAATTTGGAGCCTCCAGGTCCGAGTGCAGCGACAATGATTCCGATCCGTATCTACGACCCTCTCAGCGTTCTAGGAGTCGCGAGAGTTACTGGGGTAGTGATCAGGAATACGATAGCTGGGTAGAGCGACCGTACTGGTCCGAGGGTCCCGACTCAAAGAGTGAGACGATGCACCGCAAGCGAATAGCCAGGCACAAGACTCGACAGGTGCAAAAGACGCAAAGTCCATTCGAGGACGATTTCGCACAAAGCGTCGAGCACATGGAACCGTCTGGTTCAAGCGGCACGATAGAACCGCTGGCACCAGTGGACGTGCGCATACGACTGGATACGGCTGACCAGAAGCGAGAGCCGCCGCCCGCGAGTCCTTCGTCTGGTATCAGAGGTCCAAAGGATCATCCTAGGCGAGATATCCCCGTTCGGGAATACAATAAACGATCGAGTTACTTCGAAGATGATCTCACACCCACGGCGAGCGCATCCAGTGACACGTCCGATCGACAGAGGTTGTCGTCTGATCTCAAAGCCACGCCAGAGGAGCTGCCATGCGATACCAAGGATCCACAGCAGTCCATTGATGGCTTCGTTTCCGAGGATAGCGGTCGTGATTCCTTCTTCAATGGCGATCTGAGGTTCGACGACGACGCCTTCATCTTCAAGTCCGAACTGGACGACAACGTGCCGGACCATCGTGCGACTACGTTGCCGCTGAAGAATTCGAGACAAGGAAAATATGGGCCAGGGAATAATAATAATAATAATAAAACGGCTAGAGGTGATCAGTATATCCGGAAATCGGAATCGGTGAATATCTTCGCGAGGGAGAGCGACCCGTTCGACGGCGATGATTTCTTCAATTGATCTATCGAGCGAACGACAGTAAGGGTCGCTAAAATCCCGCGCTGAGTTCGGTGACATTAATATGGACTAGATAATTGGAACTTGGATTTTAAAAAATGAGAAGAAAAGAGAGAAAAGGAGAACAAAGGGATGGTTTTCATTGCACACTCGGAAAACGTCGGCGGATCGTGAAAAACGGTGGAATTCAACGCTACAACGATACTTGGTTCTCCTCTAGTCGGAACTCGACTATAACAATTTTAATGTAGTAAAATTGAAGAAAGAGCTTTGAATGCAACTTGAACATATCCGAAAAAGTGTTGTAGCGATATTTTTCTGCGCTTCTCTCGTTTCACAAAATTCTTTTAAAAATCTATTCTTGTTCGACTGTGAAAGAGCGCAATTCTTCGTTTTACGCAACTAAAAATTTTCTTGTAATTTATCTTTTACATTAATTTACAACATATATATGATCATACTTCTCGATTTAATTTGTTCTCTATTAAATAGATTAATTCTTAAAGAAAAGGATGAAAGGTTCAAAAATTAATCATCTTTTTTTTTAATAGGGAAAAAGAAATTTCCAGGCACACACACAACAAAGAAACTAGTCCTATTTTACTGAATTTTTATATAATATTTTATATAATATTTATATTAGAATTGATTTACCGAGAGAAAAGAAAGAGAAAAGTCAGCATGATTTAATAATTTATGTGCATAATTATTAAATATCGTTTTATTTATATGTTTATATACTCAATTATTGTATTTATTTAATTATCTTTTCGTTGCAAGAATTTGTAAATGTGCAATTTAATTATATTTGTTAAGGACCGATTCTAGTCAAGTGTGCGTAACCGTTGTATTTGGGAGTTTCGAGGAAGGAAAACTGATAGCACGTTTTGGGAAGTAATCAAAACATGATTTTTATACATTTTTAACTAGCACGAATCAATTACTTTACATTAGGCGTTTGTACATCGTCGTCGACGACGACGATCCTTCTGCGAGCTCCCCTCCGATTCGTTATTCGGTTACGCTGCTGACAAATTGCTCTCAAGCGTGAGAGATACGAAGGGTGGTAGAATTATGTTTACACAGACGAGATTATTGCCTTATGTTCATCGTACCTTTAATGTTCTAAGTGTGCGAAATTGCTCGGATATAAAAAGTATTATTTAATGCATATAAAATCGGATTGTGGAAAGAAAAACTTCTTTTAAAGATATGAACTATAAATTATTTCATCCTCTAATTTTCCGACTCTATTTTTTTCATTGTAAGTGAAAATAAATGTTAACAGAATAATGTAATTCCAAGTTACAATTATTTATAACAAAACTTAAAGTTAAAGTGATATTTCTCTATAAGGTGACTTGAAAATTCCAGACAATATCGTTCAGCACACGATGTTTTCTTTCTATTTAACACACCGAAGCTTATCTCGATGGCTTCAATTTACATTATTCTCAACGCTTTTAAAGATAAAAATTGCTTTTACAAAAACTGTTTTTATGAAAGCGAAATGAGATGTAAAAGAAAAGATAAAAACAAATACTTTTTACTTCAAATTATATAAATAATGCTCGTCGCTACATGTTCTGTCTAATCTTATATACAGAGCGCGTAGTTTGTCAAGATTTATCGCAAATTCTCTGTTAATATGTTTGCATGAATATTTCTATGCTAACCACCGTATTACAACGATCATGCCGACATTTTACACTGTATGTACTTATGTAATAATAGTAGTAAATTATTTATCATTCGTTTAATGGTTACTCGACACTGTATTGCGAGTATGCGTCAGAAATGATAACGACAATACCGCTTCAATGGCAATTCGATTCCTTGTCCTCCCCTTTCCTAAAAGATTTGTTAATACGGCTGATGATCAATTATACATAATCAATTACAAATTTATCTTGCTGTTTTTACATATGACTTCTTAAGGAATCTGTAGATACAATTATACGCAGAATTGCGATAATGGTTAATAAGAAGAAATCAACAACTGTTAAAAGTGAAAAGATATATTATTGGTGAACATATCTTGCAGTTGTGATATATATATATATATAATTATAATGAAAAATTTTATATTAAAGATTTCAAAATTCACTGTACGATTAAAAACTTTCTTGTTGGAAATTGCTCTTTGAAAAAATTATATCTTCAAATATTTTTTTGCTTTCAAACTTGAAAATAAAAGAATTGTTACTTTGCGATCTTAAAACTGTATTAATTTCACGACATTAAATTACAAAACAAATGGAGACAATAATTTTATCTCAAAAAAAAAATGAAAAAAGATTCGATTTTCAAAAATAACTCTCTTTGAACAACAAAGAGAATAAGATTGACGTGATAATTATTTTCATGAGAAAAATTGAACATTTTTTTCCATTTTTATTCAAGTATTTAGCAAAGATGAAACAACCTTTTATTGTTATAATTGCTTATAATTGCTTATTTTGTAAAATTTTCACTTAATATAATATTGAGAAATGAAAAATGCAAATGAACAAGATAAAACCATGTAAGTATACAATTGTAATTTCAATTTTTACTGATAAAATTGTATTCTCTTTTAATTTTGCAGATCTATTTTTTTATTAGAAAAAAATCTCAGTCAAAACAATGATTTTCTGTAACGCTTAATGAAATTTAAATTAACATTTAACAATATTTAAATAAAGAATAGCTAATATAAAAATACTAATCGATCAATCAACTAAATAATAATATCACGCTAACTAATATTTCAATGATTAAATATAAATAACTTTTTATTAAAAAATTCAATTGAAGTAAGTCTTTGAGAGCCAATAATAGAACATAACCAAAAAATTATCTAAAATCTTTTCGTGCATACAATTGAGGGAATAGGCGAAATAGAGGCTACTTAGGTCTTTTTTCCGGCAATTAGCTTTTTCATGTAATATTGATCGTAGTAGAGAAGTATTGTAACATATAACTTCTTAAAGATATTACATAAATTCATTTGATATTGTACCCATTTATATAATAAAAAAACAAGTTATTTTAATTTTTATTAACATCAAGATTTTATAATTAGGTCTTTATTCCGCCCATCCCTTCAATTATATGTTAATTCTGTATTCTGTCATTATCATTGACTTATCACCCTTAAACTTTCAGCTAATAAAAATATATATATAAATAAATAAATATATATATATATAAATATATAAATAAATAAAAATAGAAATCGCAACAATTTCCATTCCATATCTCGCAAATCCTGTGTCCTATGCGTTCTATTCTTATAAAATACTTCAACACGGTTCATCCTCGCGTTTAACAAGAGCAAAGTGACAAAGCGCCAGGGTGGCGTCATCATCGACATGCTCAAACCGCACAATCGGTGTGACACGTCTCTCGTCCTTGTGTGTGTATACGCCACCCTGTTTCTTGATTTCGCCGCGCACAATGCACAATAAAAGAGCATTAGGATTGCCGGCTTTGTCGAGAGAGAGAGCGGCTGCACGACTTCTCTCGCAACAATGGCGCGGCCTCCACTCGGTCGCGGTGCTCGAAACACCTGGCAAACAAGGAAACAATGCGCCGCACGAGCCGCACTTCGACAGGATTTCGCGCATTTGGGGGTGTGCGCACGCTAACAAATTATCATCCCTTCCCTCCACCCCCACGGCTCACCCCTTAGGTTCTACCGCATCTTTCTCGCACTCTTCATCTTCTTTCTTCCTTTGTTCTATGTATCGCAAATTTTTGAGATTATCACGTGCTTTCGTAGAAAAAAATCACTACACTGCATGTCTAAAATGTATTTTCAAAATAAATCGATCAAATTTGAGAAAAGTAGAAAAACAATTTTAAGTCTTAATTTTATTAATTATCAATCATAATATTTTCTCTCATTTAATTTTTCTCTATTAAGTTTGTTCTTTGTGGTTAAAATGGTGTACCTTGTTGTACACCTTAAAATGAAATATACCTATATATTTAAAGTGATGAAAGAAAACAGAATTGCGAAATATGTAATTTTATGAATATGTAATAAAACGTTTGGCTATCTATATTATTTTAAATAAAGAATATATCTCAATAATCTTAAACAAAGAGTATATTTAAAGATAGATATGTTTAAACGGATTTTAATTCAGCATAAAAAACCGCAAAGTATTTCTATTCACCAAATGTCAATGGCAGAAAAAACAAAGTAATTTTATCTAGTGTAGGTGGACTCATTGTTAGACCAGACCGCTAGACTGTTAGAAATGTAACCACGAGCTTCCTTTACATGTAAATGCTCATAGTTATGAACGAAATTAAAAGTAATGAATGATTTAACTAAAAATTAAGTTATAGTAATTATTTAAATTTAATGAATATGTAATTTATTAAATTTAATTTATTGTCATTAAATTTATGAAATTTAATGAAATACTTTTAATAAAATTTTATGAAAAGTACATTAAATTTCATAAATTTTCATGAAAAATACATAAAATTGTATGTATATGTACAAATATACTTTTTAATTATAAATACATTAACTTTATAATGTAATGTCATGAAATTAAATTCAAATTGTGTAACTTAAAAGTTAATGAAATTTAAGAACATTTCTAGCAATGTATGCTTTGCGTGAAAGGCGACGCGTGAAGGAGCGGAAAGCTGTAGAAGAGGACGGAGAGTAAAGAAGAGAAAATCAACCCGCATGTGCTCGTACGCACTCGAAAACAAAAAGTACTTTCAGCTATGCGGAGGCGGGAATCATAAAATGCACCGAGCGGCAGCGACGGCGGTGACCCTTCTCAGCCAAATGTAACTCTGAAAAGCCATGAGAAATGTTTGTAATTGGGATCGTTGGCCCGTCGTGTTCTGTAGACTCTGCGTGTTCAAGAGAGAAACGGAGAAAGAGAGCGTACTCCCTTCTTGCTCGAGTGCGCGCGGGTCCGTATAAGTTTGCTATACGCGTTTTATTTTGTTAAAGCACCATACAGTTAGCGCATGAATTTTATAACGTAAGCTACTGCCCTTTATAACGTAAGTAAATTTTTTTAAAACAATTTAATATGGTTACACTAAATAAACGATTATTAAGTCACAGTTCAATATTGAAGTTCAAAATAGGAAGAGAAAGAGAGAAAATTTTAATGAGAAGTCATAATTTTTTATATATCATTAATATATAAATTATTAGAGCAAAAAATCATTAAAATTCTATTGTGACTTGAATTTAATAGACCATAATATTATAAATTCTCCTTATTTTTATATATCACATGATAGTAGTTTAAAAACAGTATAAAAGATCTTAGAAATACTGCTGCTTTCGGTAATAAAGTATTCCCATGAAAGAGCGATCACCGATAATTCACCTTCAAGTATTTCCCACTTAATGACGACATCGTTAGCGTCGGGCGCGCCAACATGTGTCCATCAATATTTCATAAATCTCAAGTAAAAGCGGCAAGTGTTTACCGCATCCTAAGCAACTAAGCGAATCCTCGATCTCGTTCGCCGGTTAGCCGTAAGTGTGTTCCCCGCCGGCAAATTTGCATTGAATTGAATTTCAGATTCGGTCGCGCGGCTTCACCACAATCGGGCCGCCATTGAGGATCCCCTTCGGACCCCCTCCGAAGGGTGTCTTTCTTCAATCTGCGCGAAATCAAATGAGACGGTATACAAGGTGAACCACATAATTTAACCATCCCAATCATTCGCCACTGTGAAGACAATTTAAATTTATTTATCTTGTTTTTATCTTGAATAATTTGTTTTAAAACAGGCTAAAATAATTTTCAATGTATGTATATTTATCAATATTTTAAAAATATTTGAAATCACCTTTCAACCTTTTAAATGGATAATTGATTTATCTGTGATCGTTTTATTTCTGGCAGCTGATGTTCACTCAAATACAAAGTTCGCAATACATCATATGACGAACTCAATCGTGATAAGAAGAATCTCCAGTTTACCATCTCCGAATCGCAGTAAGTAAAGTAAATGGCTCTTTCTACTCAATGCGAGAAGAAGAGAAAGGGAGGTGCGGAGGACATCTCGGCATCGGTGGCGAAAGTGGCAGACGCGGCATGAGGCGAAAAAGGATGAGACGGAGCTCTCGAGAGCAGAGAAGGGGTGTGAGATTCTCGACGAAGCGGGAAAACGACGTCTTGAAAAAGGTGCAAAGCCGACAGTATTCTTTGTAGCGGGGATATTCGCCTTGTACTGCCAAGACCTCTTCGCACTTCTTTACCTTTCCGCACGCTCCACCCTCATCCCCCCGCTTCGCTCCTGCGACGGCTTACGACTTTCTTGCGCAGCAGTCCCTTCATCCTACCATCACCACTCCGACGTTGCTACTATATATACTACACCAATTGAACCACCACCGCCGTCATGAGAATCGGCTAGTAGCAGCGACTTACTTCTCCGCCCTCGGCCGACTGAAGGCTCTCTCTTTCGGCATGAGATATTTACCAACATCCAAGATGGCGGCAAAATCTCGCTGGCTTTTCGCAGGAAGAATGACGACAAGGACGCATCATCCATACAGCGGTAATGCGGTCTTTTTCCACTAGTAAACACTCATTCCCTCTCTTTCTCGTTGCCGTGCTCCTCTCACGTTCCTCTCGCAATTCTTACCAACTTCGTCCTCGTCTTCTCCTTCGTCTACTTTTTTTTCTTTTTCTTCTTCTTTGAACTCTTTGTGAGCTTTATGCTGCACACCGTGCAGCTTTTGTCACCGCAAAAGCGACTGCGCTTCTATTTTTCAACGTCGACTGCTCTCCCGCGAGATTGAGGATTTTAGGTCGCATAGTGCTATGTAGACGACGAAATGCGTCGACGGTTCTCCTTAATCCATGAATCTATCCCTTTACTCGCGTGTTGCGAATATTTCCAAGAATTCTTTTTGTAATTTGTAAAATACATTTTAATATTATTCGAAACGATGTAGCGTAAATTATGCTTGCTTTAGTGTTACATTTTCTAATATTATTATAACATTATTCAATTAATTGGAACTTCAATATAGTCAGAAATTTAATTGATAGCATTATTGGATATACATTTCATTGCTGATATATTTCATGAAAAATTAAATTATATCTATTAAATATGTAGATATATGTATTTTCAATTCATATCCTTGCTTGATAAATATTGTAATTTATCATATTATCAATCAAGGTACGATAATTTTTCTCATTCATCTTTTCTCTCAAATATCTATAAATTATTTATCTTTTCTGATAAATAATTTACATATTCTATAACAATTATCTACAAAAGAACAATTTTGCTGAAGTATCTAAAAATTTAGCTAAGTATAAATCTAAAAATAAATTTTGTTGGACTATAATTATATAGAAATAATTATATAGAAAATAATTATATAGAACACTCAAACTGATAACTAAAATATCAAAATGTATTTGCAGCATTGCCATGTTTGAATTTTTTACGCAAATATTTTAATGAACTAACAATATTATTATTAGATCTGTATCTAGTTAAATTTTTAGATATTTTAGCAAAATCGTTCTTTCTATATACTTAACAACCACATAATATCTTATAATTTCAATTACAAGTTTGATAACACGTTCGAGTAATCTCTTTGATGACAAAAAAGATTAGTCAATTCGACCTCGTAAATTCACTCCATATCTATATATTCTTAAAGTTTTTTCTTCAAATTAAGTGTTCAAATATTCTTTCATTTTTTTTAATAATAAATAATTCATATATATTCTGAATAATATAATTATCTACGTAAAAATACTGCATTATGTCTAATATCAATTATGGATTTTATGTAAAAACATTCGAACAATCATTACAAAAAAAATTAATCCAATCGAATGTCTTCGATTCCGAATCTAGCATAGATTCACTCCACTATTCATAGTTTCATAGCGAGTATAAAGTCGACACCCGACCGCGGTTCGTCTTGGAATTTCCAGCAGATTTGGTCTGAGGAGACCGGTGGGAACGAAGGGAGCAAGAGGGAAGAAATCAGGAGGTAAATACGAGCGACGAGAGTCCAGGGTAAGAAGCAATCGGATCGAATAGTGGAACTCTCGGAATCCGCAATCCGCCGTGAAGTGAATGGCGAACCTCGAAGAGTTCTATGGAGCAGGCGCGCGCGTTTTCCTTTCCTCTATCCGGTCGTCTTCATCGGTCAGAACTTGTGATTAAGATGCGGTAATCGCTGAATCGGCAAGGAAGATCGAAAGGCACAGAGCTTTTCAATATTTCTTTGCGATATTCTTCGCATGAGAAAAATCCTGTGAGGAACGCGCGAAAATATTTGTATTGAATCGTCACATTACAGATCTCGCGTTTATTATAAAAGAATTGCTTGTTTCTGATTAAAGATATCAGTTGACAGTTTATTGTATTGTTGTACAAATAAAAGTAAAATTGTGTTTAAAACAATAACATTCGTTGTTCAATACTAGATATTATTATATATTTTCTCATTTTTTACAGCTTTTGCTTTCACTCTTACGAATTAATTAAGAATAAAATTATTTTCGAAGTTTATCGAGATAAATGTTAACTTATTCTCTAAAACTTTTAGAGTGAATTGTTACTCTGAAAAATGAAATCTCATTCTTAAATATTTTTAAAGATTGAAAATTAAGCCTCTAGTTTTCAAGAGCCTTAATTTTCACTCTTCATTGAGATTCCATTCCAAAGAATTTAAAGAATACATTTTATATACATTTTGAATTAAACAACTAGAAATAATTACAAAACAATTGTAAACAATTAGAAATAATGTGTTAAAGTACGAATATATATAACAATAGATGAAACAGCACGACAATATAGAACGCAAGATAGCGAATAATAATCATTAACAGTGTCTTGTGCGTCGTGAGATTTCAGAGACACAACGACACAATACGCCGCATTAATATTAGCGCGAACGGATATTGAAATCCGGCGCGAAGAGCATTGCGACAAAGAAGCGGAAGCGGCGAGGGATGGCAGTTAGAGAAGAGTTTCGCCCGCGCATACGTGGAGTAAGTGCAATAATACCAGATTATTTGCACCGCAAAGCCATGCGTACGAGTAAACACAATATTCGCTCTCGGCTCGGCTCGGTTCTGTGAACCGATAGTGCGCCCAGGTAGACTCGTATCCGCATCTATATCGCGGTTCCGTACCCGTTGAGCTCTCGCTCATTCCGATTCTCCCTCTCTCTCGCTCATACACCAAAATAATGTCATAAATATCTCGATACATTCATCCTAGATCTAAATAAATTGTTTCAAAAAAATCCACCAAATTCATGATACTATCCGTATTATTATTAGAAAACAATTAAAAAATATTTTGGCTTAAAGATAAAATTTCGTCGATAAATTGCATTAAATAAATTAAGATTAAATTTAACTTGTTAAGCAAAGACTGAAGTGATTTAAAATAGTATTAATGTAAAATACTTATAACAAGAAATATTCTTATTTTCATTAAACTTAACAAAAATAAATTATATCTTTTATATATATATATATATATACAAATGTGTGTGTGTGTGTGTGTGTGTGTGTGTGTGTGTGTGTGTATAATGTGTTATTTTATTAGTGTTATTTTATTAAT
>Ga0157363_1001946_pt1 | contig 17785 bp, 16 predicted proteins | sample AttsexASBM1_FD_111477 | JGI IMG/M metagenome (GOLD analysis project Ga0157363, IMG submission 111477) | Fungus gardens microbial communities from leaf cutter ant in Ribeirão Preto, State of São Paulo, Brazil - Atta sexdens ASBM1 | ecosystem: Host-associated > Fungi > Mycelium > Unclassified ... | reverse complement strand
TATTTCACTACTGAAAACTCCAAATATCTCCTAACTATCTGATTTGTATATAAGACTAGTAGTTACACTATAATTTGCTAGTCTGATAATTAGTGAAGATAAATTTCTATTAAACTCAATCCCTGGTGTTTAATGGCAACACACTATCATCAGCACTCACTTCTATCTTGGACTCTATCTTTTTATCTGAAGTTGTGACTACATGGAAAACAGATAGTGTAGCACATAAGCTGAAGCCAAGGATGTTCTGACAAGTCTATACCACTGAACTCATTATGTAAAGTTTCTATACTCTACATATCTCTGAGCCAATCTTACAGACTTTTACCTTCCAGTGTAAACCATGCCCAATACTTACAGTATAAACTACTGACTTGTATACTAAGTATATTACCTAGAGTATTTATTTAGAAAATACTGTTATGACCTTAAGCTTGGCTTAGGTTGCAACTTAGGCAAGACTTGAGTAGATAGAAGAGGGGATAATTAATTGGTAAAGTATAAAAATACAAGATAGTATTTACAGCTATATATACCTAGAGACTATGAGGAATACACATGATGGAACATAAAGAAACAAATAGGAAACAATAAGAAAGTCTCCACTATTACATGAGGTGCTGCCTGATTATACATGAGGAGAACATATGGTATAGCCAATCATAGAATCATAAAGAAAGAACCCTAACATCTAGTAAACCACCTGTTAACCATGAGGCATTGATCATAACAAATACCTCATTATTTGACCAGTAATATTACATCATGTGACAAAGTCATATACTTCATAATCATATGATTTTCATCATCCAACCAAAATAAAATCTAAACAAAATAAAACAAAATCAAATTAAGAGAAATAAATAAAAATTATATATTTTAGTAATATGTTAAGGGCAATTCACACTTGCTAGGATTATTTATATGTAGCATAGAAAAAAGGTTGGGTCAGAAGATGAATTGAAGAGGAACTATATAGATAAGATAATCTTAGCTTCAATGGAATATTGATGTATCTAGTCAAACTTGTTATGTGGTTGTATGTTTGGAAGAAGAGACTTGGATGTACTTAATATGAGTATAGTACAATCTAAGTCAATAATCAGACTAAGAAACAGTATATAGTAGATAATGTTCTTATATACAGAAATGATAACCTAATAATACACATACTCTAGTTTATTGGATATCATGAAGATTATCATTTAGAACTTTATAGGATTGATAAGGAATACAGGGTTTGGTCCTTGGGTTGATAGATGATTGGAATAGAGTATGATCTACATTAGAAGGGAGTGAGAGAAGTGCAGATGTCAAATAGTATGTAACATATATATAGCATATATATAGAAGTATAATATAGCAAGAACTTCTTTTTTAGCAGTGGTTGTTACAACATATTGTCCCTAAGGAGGGAGTCTCTACTCTAGATAAATTCTTTAGGAAAAATCATCACTTCTCTGTGTAGACAGTCCACAATAGGTTTGCAGTGCAAGGCTTCTATATAGAAAGATACAAATATGCTTCTCAATACTATCTATTTCAACAATAAGTCTGCCCAAATAGCAATTCAAGTGTAGTTACTATCATTTATAACTTACTCTATTTTGGCAAGTGGGTACTTCTTAGGCCTAAGTCCAGCCTTTGCTTCTTAACCAACAGTTATACTGACTAAATCAAGGATAAAAAGAAAATAAAGAAAGTAAGGCTACTGAAAATAGTTTAACATTAAGTTCTATTATTATAGTAACTATTTTAAGTTATGACAACTAGTAATAGAGTTTGCAAGAGAATTTAACAAGGAGTTTTTTTGTTACTTACACTTATTGTCCATGGTCTATATATAGTACTTATATATTTATTCTAAAGTATATAATATAATATCTATATCAAATAATCTACTGACTTTTATAATATGTAATCACAATCACATGACAAGTTATGTGCCCTAGTAACATTCTATCATATGATTATAGCTATATGATCTTTCTATAAGTACTTTTGTCTAAATTAGCAATTATATCTAAAAAGAAAAGAAGAGAGAAAAGAGATGGAAAATAAAATAAGAAAAATAAGAAATAAAAATTGTAATTATTTCTTTTAATTTTTCAATTTTCTTAATTTGGACTTAGACAGTGAAGTGTGATGTGATGGGGGTATAACATATATTATAGTCATAGTTATACAATTATATAATATAAAAAAGATTCTAGAACAGATAATATTATATAGCTATAGTATGTTAGTATTATGGGAAGCATATAGGCTTTAAAGCAGATTCGTTGTAATGTATATACAGATGTTAAGTATGGTTCATACTTAGAAGTAAATATTTATAGAGTTAGTAAAGTTTTATATCTTGTTTTTTCTTACTGTCAAGGTTGTGGATTTGAATCCTGTACCATTTAGTAGGCATAGACTACCACCATGTTTTATGTAATAAATTGTTGATTAAAAAAAAAACTTATCAAACTCTAAAGAGTTATAGACTTTCAGAGCAACTTTGGCTTTAACTTATGTATTATATCTTTTACTAGTTGTATAGTCACAATTTTAGAGAAAGATTTAGAGAGGTTGAAATAAGAGTTATAATAATATGAGTAAATATGTTGCTATTAATATTAGAGTTTGAAACTGATTTTTGTTAATTATTAGGCTAGTAAGTGAGATCAGTGTGGACAGATGTATGATCAAAATAATTCATAAAGAAACACTGACTGTCAGACATAAAGAAAGTGGACTTGTTTTTTCAGGTTTAATTTTTCTTATTTTTTGTTTCTATTTTCTTTATTTGGACTGAACTAAGAGAAGTAATGTAATGTTATATTTGACTATTACATATAACAATAACATGGCAAACTTGTCACACATGTTACAGTCACAGTCACAGCATCATATGATATAGTGAAAAGTATAGAAGTATTTATAAAGATGATATTATATATTATATAATAACTTTTATATATATGGCTTATACTATTTAGAGTAAACTAAATATACATATGCATAGATGATGTTTTAAAGTTATCTAAGATTTTTTTTAATATCAACAATTTATTACACAGGGTGCAAAGGTAGACCATAGTAGCTACTTTGTAACTACATACAAAATAACCAAACATACATGCAAATATGAAGAAGAAAGAAAGAAAAAGAAAAAAGAGAAAGAAAAGGAAAATAAAATAAAATAAGAGAAAAAGAGAACATAAGAGACTAGTTATGAGATCAACTCATAACATATGAATAAGTACTATTCTATGAAAGTAAAAGCACTGGGATTAAGTTCCAAGAACATGACAAAATGACTAATGGAATCCCTTTGCTGATTCCAATACCCATTAAACCTCTTACACTCATGAAGAATGTGCTGTCTTGATTCAATTGGATATGACCTACATAGATACTTAAATTCCTCCCTAGGGAAGAATCTAAGTCTATATTCTCCTGTCGGAGTATGATTTGTAATCACCCTTGAAGCTCTAGTGCATAAAGAGTTAGAATGACCAAAAAATTTTAACTAAGCTCCTCCTTTAATGTATGACAGTTCAATAATATTGTCATCGCCATCAAGTAACTTGAGAAATTGTCTTCCTTTAAGATCTGATGCTTGGAACATCACTTTCCATCTATTTGATATATCGTCATATTTCCTTTTTTTTACTGAAGTCCCATGACTTCTTGTATGGAAAGAGGGGCATATTGTTATGGAATGCTTTGGACACTAATATTTTTCTTTTTCTTTTATCTATTTTTCTTGATTTTATATTTCTTTTTATTTTTAGTGATGATGAAGAGGCATGTGACATTGCAGTCACATGACATGTCACATGATGTGATGTCATAGGCCTAGAACATAGTAGAAGGATCTGAAAGATAACATCAGAACACATGTATACAACATGGTGGCCTTGAGTAAGAAATGAGGTGGACATGAGGATGTAGCACGGACTATGTGTATTCTGTATATATAGGACTCTAATTTAGCAGAGACTTCTTGTTGAGTTCTCTTGTGAACTTCCCACAATATATCTACCTAAGAGATTTACTTGTTGTAGATCATTTGTCCTTTGTGATAAGTGGTTGCCACAACACATATGATTGAAAGATTTCATCTCTTTATCAACAGCTTTGTGCAAGACCCAATTACTTCAACTAGGGCACTCCCAGAATTTGATGGAGTTATTCTGATGATGCAAGAAGAAGGACCAAAGTTCTTTAAGTATAGTAGTAGCATGAACTTGAAAAGAGTGAGTAGAGGGATCAAAAATTCTTTTAGCCATGTGAATAGAGTCGGTGACAACAATGATTTTTGAAATATCACTGAGATTAGAGGCTTGATTGATCCCACACCTAATAGTGAACAGTTCTGCTTCTGAACTTGTGATGTGAACTATATGATGTATCGTTTTGATAAGAGGTTTGTTGTGCACATGTGTGTACAATATGGACGTAGCGATATCGTTTTTGACACTAGCGTCTGAAAGTTATATAAGATAGACTTACTTATATTAGGAACTCTATTAAGTTTTCTTGTATTAACTAATTTAAGATTTTTCTTTTATCCTAACTCTTAGACTTAAGTCATAACACTGGCTATGTTAGATATAGGTCATAATTGGGGGCAAAACTCCATAAGGTTAGCAGATTTTGACAAGTATAAGAACTTATCAAAATTTACAATATTGTAGACTTTTAAGAACAATCTTAGCTTCTGCTTATATACTATACTATCTGCATATTGCTTGTCAAGGAGACTAGTAGGATCTATATGGTTTTGTAAACTTTAACAACCTCTAGGAAATCCTAAGTGTATACTCAATTTGACTAAGTATAACAGCACTTATTTTCAAAAAGTCCTAAAAAATATCTAAAGGTGGTAATTATTTTAAATACTACTAGAATACATTCCAATCTAGTGAAACAATGCTGACATAACCAGGAAATAACAGTAACTAGATGGTAAGAAACCCAGATAGAAGTGTTTAGAAGGATTATTAAAAAGAAAAAGGAGTTTAAAATAGTAATAAATAAAGCAGAGTAGTATTAGGATATTAAGGGGCATTACACAAAGTTTGACAGCAGTGTTGGTTTGAGGAAGACTGTGTAGTCTGGCAGGAATAGAAGAGAATTGACTAGTAGGGAACAAGAACACTGTAGGGTTTGGTAGGATTTGAGTACTTAAATCTTGAGTGAAAGCAGGTCTCCTGATACTATTTGGTTGCAACTTCAGATTTTGAAACAGAGTTCAGTAGAGAGTGTTCTAATGGAGGAAAGTGTGTTGACTTAATACTGAAGTTTAGTGTTAATAGTGATAAAGATTATGGTCAATTATCAGACTGGAGATTTACAGAGTATCTATCAGTCTTTAGATATAGAGAAAAGTGTCTAAAATACTTGGAAATTCAGATAGTGCTATTACTACATAGTTTTGCAGTTATCTACATTGAGTGAAGTCAGTGTCTGAGCCTAGCTTTAAATTATATAGATATCTGACCAAATTAATCTACAGACAAATACTAATTATACATGGGGTTTGGAGTAGAAGTGATCTCTACTATGGAAGACTAAATACTTACAGAGTTTGATGAGAGATAACACCACTACAGAGGACAGATTATTTGTAAGGTTGAACTTGGATATATAATAGACTGGGTATGGGCTTTGGATAGGACTAAACTCTACTATGAAAGACTAAGTACTTATGGGGTTGAAAAGAGATAACTCTACTATGAAGGATAATGAAAATAAGTCCAAATATCTATACAGTTTCAGTGAAAATAAGAAGAGAAAATATTCACAGAGTTTTGATGAAAATAAGTTTGTTATAGAAGAGAAAATATCCACAGATTTTTGATGAAAATAAGTCTGCTATAAAATTTGATAATAGTGTAAACTCCACTATAGGGAATGAAGTGCTCATGAAGTTTAAGTACTATCTTTATAGAAAAATGCATAACCTAGAATTGAAATAAAGTGCAAAATTTGTGGAGAAAGATGTAGCTCAGATATAAGTTGAGTATTATCTGTATTGAAGACAGACATGACTTGGAGTTTGGACTGTAACAACAGACCACTGTCTGTGATATAAGGCAGACTAGTTTGTAATGGAAACTCCATTAAGTTCTCTTGTCTTACTCAATACAAGAGTTTGTCTTTTGTTCAACTCTTTAAACTTAAGATCATAACAATTCCATGGTTAGATTAGTAGTGTTTTATCTGATTGGAATAATCTTATAGAGTATTTAAGACATTTTTTTGCTTCCAGAAAACCTTGTTATGTTCTCTTAGGTTATTTCTGGAGGTGAGGTCTGTACATTATTGTCATTGTCAATATAGCTATAGCTTAGATTCTTTCTGAAGTTTTGAAGCATATTCTACACTTTTACCTAGTTGCTCTAACAAGAAGTTTGAATAGAGTAGTGAGGATAAGACTGATGAAAAGTGAACAACCTCCAAGAATGATTGAACAATGGTACAAAGAAGCTATGGACATCAACAGAAACTGGAGGTAGGCAAAGGTAGAAGAAAAATTATATGGAAAGATGAAAACACAGAGAACTAATAGATAAAAAAAGGAAAGTAATGTGACAAAAATTTGACCAGAACTAAGAGGAAGAGTACCATTAATATGAGAACTGGATAAGAGGATGTACACTAGAGGATTGAACTAGAACAATAATAATAGGGCAACTAGGTCCAGATAACAGGAGGTGTCTGCCATGGTAACACTAGCAAGAGACCCCAATGCTATGGAGGTTGACAGATATCTAGGGATACTTAGAAGGTGTTATAATTGTGGTAGATATGGTCATATTGCAAAGAACTGTTGGTATAGGGATAGGAAAGCATGGTATATAGTATCAGAACTTAGAAAGAAGGATAAGAGCAAGATTTAAAAGTAGAAAAGAGTTAGTAATTCTTTGGCTGTACTCTCACAAGTGGTTTTCTGTGTTAAGAAAGATAGACAATGATATGTCATTATCTAGCAATTACAAAGAGGAAAGAGATGATCAAACCTCTAAGAGAGATATTGATGAAAATAAGGCTAGAAAATTTAGACATACATAAAGGAGTAATAGTGAAGGCATTATTAGATAGTAGGGTAACAGAACTGTTTATAAATACATGGTTGGCTATGAAACATGAGTTTAAGTTAAGGAACATTTAGAGAGAGCAAAGATGAATATATGTAATTTGGAAAAAGCAGATGTAAGATTGGACATACTATGGCTTGTTATTCATAATCCAGAAATAAATTTGGAAACAGGAGAAATCAAAATAATGGGTACCAACCAGAAAGATCTGTGATCATGCCATAAATCTTAGAGAAGAATTAATGCCAAAAAGAAGAAGATTTACCCACTATTAAGAATAAAAACAGAAAAGATCAGTTGAGAAAAAGATACATTAGACTATCAAAGTTGCTCCAGACTTTACCAGTGTTTTTTGTACCAAAAGGATAAAAGAAGGCAAATGGTAGAGAACTATGGGTATTTGAATAGTTGGACAATTACTTTTTGCCTTTTATCTCAGATCTTATAGACACTGTAGATAGTAAAAATTTATTTACAAGAATAGACTTAAGATAGAGCTGTAAGAAGAGAATGAGTAGAAGGTAGCTTTCTTTATATTAGAAGAGACAGATAAGCTCATGGAGATAGTCTTTAGATTAAAAAATGCACTTGCAACCTTCTAGGCCATAACAAACAATTTACTTAGAAATCATTACTGAAATTACATTATTGAGTTAACTCTAGGAGCTCAACCAAAGTTATCTAAGATCTACCCACTATCTTCTATAGAGCAGATAGAGCAGGATGCTTTTCTCACTGAAAACCTCTACAAAGTTAAGATATATTCTTTGAAATCTCCTATAACTATACTAGTATTCTTTATCAAGAAAAATCATAGCTTGTTTTGGTTAGTACAAGATTATAGAACTCTTAATCCTGTGACAATTAAGAATAAGTACTTGCTTTCTCTCATCTTTGGACTTGTCTCACAACTTTATAGTGCCAAGTATTCCATCAAACTAGATATTTGCTAGGGTTTTAACAATATGCAGATCAAAGTAGGTGACAAGTGAAAGACCATACTTTGTACTAACCACAGACTCTTCAAACTCTTGGTAACATTCTTTGGTATGACTAACAGCTCTGCTGTATTCCAGACTATGATGAATGATATTTTTTAGAAATCTTATAGCAGAAGAAATTATGATTATGTACTTGGATAATATTCTCATATTCATTTAAACATTAGAGGATCATTGCAAGATAGTGTGCAGAGTTCTTAAGGTTTTAACTAAGCACAAGTTATATCTGCATCTTGAAAAGTGAGTTTGATAAACAAAGAATAGAATATCTAGAACTAGTTATCTCTGAGAATCAAGTGAAAATAGATCCAGTGAAGATAGCTAGCATATATGACTGACCAATCTCATAAAGTAGGATAAACATGTAAGTATTTCTTAGATTTACTAATTTTTATCAAAGGTTTATATATAGCTTTTGTGATATAGCCTATCTTCTCTTTGATATTACTGGAAGCAACAGTACTTGGGCCTGAAGCCTTCAATGTCAGACTTCAAGAAAGTAAACTTAGTTTCTTTTTATTTTTTATTTTTTATTTTTTATTTTTTTATTTTTTATTTCTATTTTTCTTATTTGGACTTAGTTAAGAGGTGGTAACATGATGTTATATGTGGCTGTCACAATGGTCACAAAGCATGACAACTATCATAGGTTTATCACACATGTTATATGTCATAGTTAAAACATCATGTGATATAAAGAAAGACATAGAAGATTCTAGAATAGATAACATTATAGCAGTATAATTATAATATATTAGTTTTATATATACTACATAACCTTTAAAGTAAGCTAGATGTAGTTGTACATAAGTTACTATCTGAGATATATAAGATAGACTATTCTATACAAAGTTCTACTTGTATCTTAACTTTGAGACTTAAGTTGTAATACTAAGCAACAGCACACTTTTAATTCACTCAAAATAGCTATTATTTCTATTCTTATCCTAATATTTCCTAATATTTTAATCTTATTTTATATCAAGGCTGATAGCTTAGACTTTGCTATAGATGTAGTTTTCTCTTAGGTGTTTACAAATGATGGTAAATGGCATCTAATTGAATATTTCAGCAAATCACTCTTCTCAGTGTAAAATAACTATGAGATATACAACAAGAAAATGTTAGTCATCATTTGGATATTAGAAGAGTGACACCACTTCTTAAAAGGTGCAGAAATCCCAGTAGAGATTTGGACAGACTACAAGAACCTGAAATACTTCATGACTGCCAAAAAAACTCAACTGCAGGCAAGCATGGTAGTTTCTCTATTCGGTCAGATTCAATTTTGTACTCTATTATAGATTTGGAAAGTCTATAAGCAAGTTTAATATGCTATCTCATCAATCAGATCACAGTAGCAACTTGTAAAACAATCAATATATGGTTTTACTCAAGTTCAAGTTTCTTACTATTCAGGCACTTCAAGGTATTTTTGTAGAAGATGAAGATCAAAACCTTCTTGCAAAGATTTGCTATAGTGACTGCTTGAACTAATAAGAAGAACCAGTTATTGAGATAGTAAGAAAGCTCTACTATTCTAAGATCTATGTTTTTAACATTCTGGAACTCTACTGTCACATTGTTGTACTTTATCACAATTTATAAATAGCTGGTCATACTAGTAGGTGAAAGACTCTAGAGCTATTGTCCTAGAACAATTGATGGCTATATTTGATAAGATATATTGGCTAGTATATTAGCACATATCACCTCTGTCTATGTATTAAGCCTATTTGACATCTACCACTGGAAGAGCTATATCCACTGCTAGTACTAGATGTATAGTGGAAAACTATTAGTATAAACTTTGTAGTAGAACTTCTGGAATCCATGGGGTTTGATGCAATGGTAATAGTAGTAGAATTGATGTCTAAGACTATACATCTTTTTCCAACCTATACTACTGTTACTATAGAAAGTGTAGTATGACTCTTTTTACACCATATCTGGAAGCTCTATAATCTCTATACACATATTGTTTCTAATCACAGACCTTAGTTTATCTCTTTTTTTACTAAAAAACTCTATTGTATACTTGGTATTGAAGTTGTATTCTTGAATTCATAATACACTCAATTAGATGAACAGACAGAGCAGGTTAACTAAGAACTCAACTAGTATCTTTGACTGTTTGTAGATAACAGACAAAATAACTAGCATGACCTCCTACTTCTAGCAAAGTTCCAGCATAGCAACCATGTACATTTGTCTACACAACAACCTCCATTCCTGCTCAATATTTGATATAGGCTACCTTCCAAGAATGAAATTTGAGCCACACTAACAGAAGTCAAAGATAGAGAATGTCACAAGGTTCATAGATTATATGAAGGCTATACTAGAAAAAGCAAGGTTTGTAATCTGGAAGTTATAAGATGAAGATGATATGGTAAGATACTATAATCAGAAATATACTTCTATGCCTTTTTTCAACTGTGGTAACAAGGTATTTCTCAATATCACAGATATTCACACCACTTATCTCTTTACCAAGCTCTATCACCACTATCTTGGTTCTTACATAGTAGAGAAAAGAGTTGTGCCTATGTTGTATTATCTTAAGCTTTTGCTAGTACTATTCATATTACAACTCAAAGATCTTAAAGTGGATCAATGAATAGAATCTTATATTAGGGTTAATATAAGAGAACTCAATAGAGAACTCTGTAAATTATACTGTATGACATCATCTTTCCAGAACCTTCTACCATCTTCTATTATGATATGTGATTGTATGATAGTGTGATTGTGATAGCTTTATGTGACTATGGCTGATATATGACATTGAGTCATACTAAACCCTAACCCTGGCTCTCAAAATAAAAGTGAGAGAGAAATTGAAAATAAATAGAGTCTACTATCTTTAACTTTGACAATGAAGGTTATATTCTGTTTTCAATGTTGCTAAACTGGCTATTATCTCTAAAAATTTTATATCTGGTAGACATTCTTACCTCTTGCCAGACCTTATTATTATCAATAGAGAGAAAGAATGGAAGGTTGAAAAGATTTTGAATAGCTTAGAAGTACTAATATCTGATCAAGTGGAAATGTTTTAGCTTAGAAACTATTAGAACAACTAAGCAAAGTCCACAGTGTTACTGTAAGAGGACTGGCTTTTCTGAGCTCTTTCTCTTCCACAATTTTTAGCTAATCTGTGATTTGTGACCCTTCACCACATCTCTGATTTCCTGTACTTTAGGCTGCACATTGATACCTCCAACCATCTAGATATGTCATTAAACTCACTTTTCTGCACTCTCTTACTCTTCCATAATACTCTGTAGTCTTTTGAAGTCTTCTAGTATCATCTGCTTATCTGCTTTCTCACACTCTAGAAGTATCTGCTAAGTACTCTAATTCTCTTTTATTTTGGTTTCTCTAAACTGTTCCTGATTACTTAAATATCATCATTTCTTGTGTATATAATCAGAATTCTGATACATAAAAATAGATCTGTTAATATATAGAGTAGTCATCATCTTTAGAAATCCCTATTCTATTCTCTTAGGATTTCTTGAAGATTGAGAATACTTAGCTCTTCTACCCAGTTGCCTTAATATTTATATAGAGTTTATAATCTTTGCAATCTAATAGAACAATACTGAGCTAATATTAGAATGATAGTGTGAAGATGTATTACAGTTGATACCTCCTGGATGAAACATAGACTAGGGTAAAGGGTAATGATGACATGATCAGTTGCACTAAAGTAGTCTTAATCAGCACCTCATATAGTAGATGCTCTATCCTTACTTGGTCCTTATTATTCTATAACTTGTTTATCTTATGTACAATAAATGATTCCTTTATAGCTCTTATATATATATAGTATAAAGATACCTCTGTATTCCTTATGCTTTACCACTTGATATATCTCTCTTTCTTACTCTCAAGTCTTTATCTAAGTGCAATCTGAGCTCCAAGCTAAGATCATAACATTTGGTAAAGTGTTGACAAGCTCACCTTGCAAAAGGAGAGGTACATAGTAGTTAGTCCATGGATGAATTAGATGAAGAACAAAACATGTATGGTAGAAACCACAAGAAGAACAAGATGAGTTTATATAGAATGAACAATATCGAGGCATTGTCTGAAAGACTAGGATTCTTGAAGATTATGAATGAAGCCTCAAGTAACACAAATAAACAATCAGATGAAGAAATGCCTGAAGCACTAGTAACAATCAACAATAAAAAGGCTATTATATTTAAGAGTATAGTCCCAGATCCAGGGTGGTTTGATAGGAACAGAACAAAATTTGAAGACTGGTGGAGGAGAATCCAACTATTCCTCAAGAGCAATAAGGTCTTAGAAACTGACGATAAGATCACAGAAATCCTGGCTCACCTCAGAGAAAGTGTAGTGGGCATCTATTCTCAGAAGAAGCTAGATGAATTGGATGAAGAACTAGGGACCTAAGATTGGGACAATTTTGTTAAAGAAATCAAGATGATGTTTAGTAACAAAATAAAGGCAGCAGATGCCAAGTGGAGAATAAAATCCTTCAAACAGGGAAAGAAAAACACAGTGGACTTCATGATAGAGTTTGAAGCTTTAGCCATGAAGGTGGATACAGATGAGCTACATGCCATCTTTTTATTAAAAAAGAACATATGACCTGACATCATCAAGATGATATTGGAATATCTGCCCATTGTGGCACCAGAGACTCTCAAAGAGTGGAAGGTAACAATTACCTCAGTAGGACAAGAGTATAAGTCTACAGAAGAATGACAAGATTACAAAACAAGCACGGGAATGACATACAGAGGGCAAGGTCAGCCCATGAACATTGGAAAGTCCAATAACAATTTCAAGGATGGAAAGCCAAAGTGTTTTAATTGCAACAAGTATGGCTATATGGCCAAGGAATGTTGGAAGAAAAGAGAGAGAGAAACAAGGAAATGTTTCAAATGCAACAGAGAAGGGCACATTGCCAAAGATTGCAAAGGAAAGCAATCAATGAAGAAACAGAAGATTCAAGAAGAATCAAATGATAAAGATGATGAGGACAAGAAATAGGATTTTGGAGAAGATCTCAAGTAGGCATAGTACGAGAGATCCTATCTGTAAATTCTCAAAATAAATATGTTATTCCAAACCAATGGAGTAATGTTGAAAGAGAATTAAACATGCAAGAAAATGTGAAGACAAAGAATGGCAAGAACCTTAAAGTGAAGGCACTGGTGGATTCTGGATACACACATACAGGGATTGACAAACAACTGGTCAAGGAAAAGAGGATACAAACAAAGCCAATAAACTTCTCATTTGAAGTTTTCAATACAGACAGAACAAAAAACAGAAAGATAACCAAGGTAGCATCTCTAGAGATTGAAATCAATGGATACAAGAAGCAGCTGGAAGCTACAGTAATGAACTTAAATAGGATGGATATGTTTCTGGGACATGACTGGCTAGTCAAGCATAACCCAGAAGTCAACTGGAAAAATAGAACAATATGATTTATGAGATGTTCAGGAAGCTGCAAGATGAAATATCAAGATATTGAGTTCAAAACTAGAAGAACACAAGCAATGGAAAGCAAAGAACAGAACAATGGTAAAATTGGCAAAGAATCTGACAAAACAAACCCAGAGGATTTACCTGAGTATATTTGACCATTCATGTATTTGTTTAACAAGAAGAAGCTTGAAAAACTACCAGAACAAAGAGAATAGGACCATGAAATAAACCTTACAGACGAAGTGCCAAAAGAGCTGAATGCAAAATCTTATACAATAATGATAAAGGAAGAGGAAGCATTAAACCAATGGCTAGATGAACAACTAAAATCTGGTTTAATTGTGAAATTAAAGTCAAGATATGTGGTACTATGCTTTTACATTCCCAAGAAAAATGGTTCATTATGGTTGGTTCAAGACTACAGGAAACTAAACCAAGTCACAATAAAGAACAAAATACTATTATCTCTAATTGGAGAAGTAATCAACAAATTAAAGGAAGCCAAATACTTTAATAAACTTGATCTTATCTGAGGTTATAACAACATTCAAATTAAAGAAGGCAACAAATGGAAGGCAGCTTTTTTGATGAACAAGGGGTTGTTTGAATCACAAGTGATGTATTTCGGACTATGCAATTTCCCAGTGACATTTCAGAGAATGATGAACAGCATCTTTTGGGAGCTACTCCACAAGGAAGTATTGGCAAACTACATGAACAATTTTGTTATACTGGCCAAAACGATAAAGGAACTTGAAGATCAAAGAATTAGGTTCTTAAAAGTTACAGAGAAACACAATCTGTATTTCAAACAGTCAAAATGCAATTTTAATATGGAAGAAATTCTGATACTGGGAGTAGTCATTGGAAAAAGACAAGTCAAGATGGAACAAAAAAAGATCAAGGTAGTCAAGGAATAGAAGACACCAACAAAAATCAAAGACATAGAAAGTTTCCTGGGATTCACAAATTTCTACAAGAGATTTATTCAAAACTTCTGTCATATGGCAAAACCATTGAACAAACTAAAAGGAAAAAAGGAATGGACATAGACTGAAGAATACCAGAAGGCTTTTGAAGAACTGAAGGAGAAGATAACAAGTTAACTGGTACTCTTTCTTCCAAAGAGAGAAGAAAAATTCAGGGTAGAAACAGATGCTTCAGAACATGCTATTGGAGGAGTACTATCTCAAGAAAAAGAAGGAAAATGGAAACTGATAGCATTCTTATCCAGAATAATGCAACCAGCAGAAAGAAATTATGAAATCTATGACAAGGAATTGTTGGCAATTGTGGAAGCACTATCCAAATGGAGGTAATATCTACTGGATGTAGTAGAAACATTCGAAATTTGGATGGATCATGAAAATCTGAAATATTTCAGAGAACCCCACAAGCTAAACAGATGACAGGCCAGATAGTATCTCAAGCTACAAGATTATAATTTCATATTATGACATATACCTGGAAAGACAAACACAAAAGTAGATATTCTATCAAGAAAAGATCAGGTGGACACACGAGAGGACAATAAAGATGTCAAGATGCTTAAAGAAGAACTTTGAACAAGAAGAATGACAACTAAGATAACGATGTTGAAGAGATACAAGTTGTTGGAAGATTCCAATCCATTGGAAGAAATACAGAGGAATAACACCAGAGAACATGAAGTAGAACAAGAATTGAAGAAAGGAAATGGTCTAGCCTGGAAACAAGACAGAATTATCTATATGGAAGGATGGATATACATTCCAAATAATAGGAAACTCAAGGAGCATGTTTTATAGGAAAACCATGATCCTGTAGATATAGGCCATCTGGGATAACAAAGAATGATGGAATTGGTTAAAAGGAACTATTGGTGGCCAGAACTTAAAAAAGACATCAAGAAATACATATAGGGATGTATAAAATGTCAACAAAATAAAGTCCAACATTAGAAGAAATCTAGAGAACTTTACCCACTTGATATACCATAAGGACTATGGCAGGAGATCAGCATCGACATTATTGGACCACTACCAAAATCAGCTGGAATGGATGCAATTGTGGTAATAGTGGACAGATTTACAAAGATAATTAGGCTAAAGGCAATAACAACCAACATATCCTTAAAAGGCATAGTGAAAATCTATAGGGATAAAATATGGAAACTTCATGGAATTCCAAAGAAACTCCTTAGTAACAGGGAACCACAATTTGTATCAAAATTCATGAAAGAATTCACAAAGGCATTAGGAACTACAAGACAATTATCAATGGCTTATCATCCTCAAACAGATGGACAAACAGAGAGGATGAACCAGGAAGTGGGAATGTTTCTATGACACTATGTCAACTACCAACAAGATAATTGGACAGATTGGCTGGCAGCTATAGAATTCCAATACAATGATAAGAGATATGTGGCAACTGGACGAACTCCATTCAAACTTAAATTTGGAAGACACTCATAGAAAGGCAACCTGGTGCTACAAACAGAGTTTCCAAAATTAGAAGAGTTCCTTACAGGATTACAAAGAAGTTGGAAAGAAGCTGGGAAGAAGCTATGAAGTTAATGAAAGAAGCTCAGAAGAATATAAAGAAGCAGTTTGACAAGAAATGGAGGAATCCTCAAGGATTGAAGGTTGGAGATAATGTGTGGCTGAAAAACAAGAATATCTATTCGAATTGACCCTTGAAGAAGCTAGACCAGAAAAGATATAGACCTTTTAGAATTATAAAGAAAATTGGTCAAGGAGCATTTCAGCTCAAACTTCCAGAAGGATGGATAATACATGATGTGTTCAATGAAGACTTGCTGACAAGATATAGAGAATCCTATTATCAAGGACAACATATAGAACCAGCACCTCTACCTAAATTATTAATGAAGAAGAGGAATACAAAGTTGAAGAAGTATAGAAGCATAAGAAATGAGGAAAAGAAACACAATATCTGGTGCATTGGAAGGGCTATGGAGATGAACACAATCAATGGATCATAGAAATGGGATTATCTCATGCAAAAGAGATGATTGAAGACTAATAGTCAAGGATTTCGAGTTGAAACCTATAAAGAGAGGGGTAAAAATCCCATTTTGACAACTTACAACACAAACTCAAATTCAAAACAAATGTCTTCTCAGATGACCAACAACTACATGACTGCACCTACTTCTTCTAACCCCTATATTACTAGGAAATTGAATAACATGGACAAAGCCAAGATATTTAAAGAAGAACATGAAGACTGGTCCAAATTATACCACAAGATGTTGAAGGGACCAGAGGCAATGATTGATGTACAGAAGCAGATATGAGATATGATGAAAATCGCAGAGGAAACAAACATCACAATTATGGAATTTGAGGGAACAATTCTGAAAGCAAGCATTAATAATAGAACAACAAACACTACGAACATCATGGGGGTATTAAAAGATCTGTGGTATCTTATCCAAAGTAATATGGAAGATTAGGTATTTCAAATCCAGAGAATGTTGGCTGATGAATTGGATACATATAGTAGATGAGAAAATCAATATGTGAATGACAACATCAAGGAAATACAAGAGCTGTACAAGGATAGAGAATAGAAGAAGGATGCAAACAAAGGAAAAGTAGAAGACAAAGAGGTCATCTTAATCAGGCTATATGAGATATCCTCCTCATTATCAACAACAAAGTCAAGCTTCATAAATGATGAAGTTGATAACTTAATGAAATATATAAAGTTTGTCCATGCCCCTACACAAGCAAGAATGTTCAGACCACCTCTATACTACCAATTGCTTCGATCATAAGGAGAACAAGATCCTGATTTCTGGAAAGAAGTAGTGATTGCTTTTGTGGAGAATATACACAATACTGAAACATCAAGAAATGGTTATCTAATAACCATGTTTCAAAGAGAACCACCACATAAACCCTATTTCATAGCCATCGACAATCGAGGTTAAGTCATAATTGGATCTAACAAGAAAATGGTGGCAACATATGTGGTAGGAGAGCTCTAGGTGTTAATATGATTCATGGAGACATGAATGCTGAAAAGGGAGTATTGTTATGATTGATACCTCTTGGATGTAACATGGACTAGGGTAAAGGGTAATGATGACATGATCAGTTGCACTAAAGTAGTCTTAATCAGCACCTCATATAGTAGATGCTCTATCCTTACTTGGTCCTCATTATTCTATAACTTGTTTATCTTATGTACAATAAATGATTCCTTTAT
>Ga0157363_1001945_pt1 | contig 17785 bp, 3 predicted proteins | sample AttsexASBM1_FD_111477 | JGI IMG/M metagenome (GOLD analysis project Ga0157363, IMG submission 111477) | Fungus gardens microbial communities from leaf cutter ant in Ribeirão Preto, State of São Paulo, Brazil - Atta sexdens ASBM1 | ecosystem: Host-associated > Fungi > Mycelium > Unclassified ... | reverse complement strand
AGACAGTGTCTCGCTCGGCGCGCACGCCACGCGAGCCCCCCTGTCTCTCGCTGTGTACACACACACACACACACACACACACACACACACACACACACACACACACACACACACACACACACACACACACATATGTATATATATGTATGTGTATATACATGTATGTATACGCGAAGAGAATTTTTTCTTAAAGTTTATCCTGAAAATATGATAATCGTGGGACAACATTGTATTTCAAAGAATTTTTTAATGTAAATCTTTCTTATTTATTAATTAAAACTACAATAAAGTATAAAATAAGTTTGATCAATTTTACTGAAGTGCATGGTAAAAATCTTTAAAATATTGTACAACAACTACTTATACCTATATTTTAGGATAAATTTTAAGAAAATTCTCTCCGTGTATGTGTTTTATATTTGTGCAACAGTAACATCGCAAAGAAGTTCTGAAGCGGGGAAAAATCTATGTGAGACAGAAAAAAATACTGTATAGTGTAGAAATCTAATAGTGCAAAATAGATCATAACACAATGCATTTTTTAAAATAATTCTATTTTCAATAATGAAAATATTATAAAATATCATACTTTGAGCATTATAAATTTTACATGTTTTATTAATTTAATTTGTTTTATTAATTTAATTTGTATCTTAATAGTATATTCATTTGATAAATCAATGATAACAATGATTATAGCAAAGGTTAATTTGACGAGTTACAACTAAGATAACTGTCCTAATTATTGCCTGTCTCTATTAGTGTGCTTTTGTATTTTGATAATTCATAAAGAAAACGCACAAATAAACAAGAAAAAAAATTTTGTTTGTTAAGTTAAATTATTAATGCATACGGTACCGAAGATAATATTTTATTTTTTGAATATTAAAATATTTTAAATATTTTTCGAAAGATATGAGAAATTTATGTGAATCCAGTAATACGTTTCACAAGATTTTAAGTTTGTCGCTATTAATGTGCTCTATATTGAAGCTGAGAACGTTGTGTTATGAGTGTACTTTGAAATAAATATAATTGAAATGATTTATGTAATATTAACATAAACAATTAGTTTCAATTTATCTGTTTCAGTAACTATATATTAAAGTGAGTCAAATGTGGATAGACACACAAATTGGGGGGCACATTAATAGGGCCATCGTCGCTTAGAGGATTCATTAATAGAGACAAAAATATGTTTTCTATTTTTGTCAAAAGCATTATTATAAAGCATTATAAAGCATTTTTTACATTAAAGAAATATTATAAGAAAAAGAAATAATTGAAAAACCGATATTGCAAGCAGATAAAATTAAAGCAATATTTAATAATTCATTCAGTAATAAGCAAATTGGTTGAAAAGCATATTAATAAAGACAGTTATCTTGTTTTAATATTCCAAATTGTTGGATGATTTCATGAATTTAAGTTTTATAACACAAATTATATCTTTTTTATGTATTTATGTAGCACGTAGTTTTCCATTATTCGCACTTTAACCAGAAGCCAGAACATTAACATTTATAAATGCGTATGAATTAATAATTCTTATTTAATTCTATATACATAAACATATTTAAAACATATAGTTGTTGTCATACGGTGGATGGATCCCACTCTGTGGACACAGAGACGTTACTACTGTTACAGACTATAAATCGTGTTTGAATATTCCTTGGATCAACAGTCGTAAAATGTTGCATCGGATGAATCCTGATTTTTTGGATGCCGAGTCTGAAAGTTCAAGAAAAACATGCCTGGAGTCATGCATCGTACGTCCGAGAATATCACGAAAAGGAGATAGCAACGGTATATATGCTCTTATATATATATATATATATATATATATATATATAAAATTATTGAAAACCAATATTTAGTAATATTTAGTAAAAAATATTTTGTTAACTAAATGCGAAAATTGCAAAATGATAGAGGACTTTTCGACTCAGTTTAATTTAGACAGGTATAGAGAGGATATTGATTTTTAATAATGTTTTATTTAAATACTATCAACTTTATAGAAAAACAGCAAGAGATAAAAATTGTTTTTCTTCTAAACTTTTTTCAGAATTACATAAAATTTTTCATCTCATTTCGCTTTAATATAACATCATTTTCGACGAAATCAATGGATAAAAAAATTAATTTTATGTAATTAATTTGTTAATAGATAAATTTAAATAAATTAAAGGGAAGATAAGACAATATAAGAATCACTGCAGATATCGGTGTGCATTACAATATAATATTATAATATTTAGTCTATTATTCACAGTACATAAAACGCGTTCACAATTTTATTCTCTTCACAGTGCAAATTGTATACAAAATTATTTAAACAATAAAAACATTAGTAAGATAAAACCACAATAATACTAGAGTGTATCGAAATGCGAAACAATAAAATCACAGTGACAGATTAAACAAATATACATCTATATCAAATTAAAAGTTACATCGAAAAATAAAGTTATGTAAAAAAGAGTTCAAAGTAAGTAAAGATAAACGTTAATGTTATGTAAAACTTAGTCAAAGATATAGTCAGAAGACAGATTTATATAATACCGCACATAAAATAACATAAAATATAACATAAAATATATATTATGATATAAAATAAAATAGTAGAAGACAAAAATAAAAAAAAGCGTAATAAACGATAAAAATGTATATCGAAAAATATATGAAACGCGATTACTTAGTCTATAACTTAATAAATTAAATGTATTATTATCACGTACCGACGTTCACGCTGGCACTTATTGGAATATATTTCTTTCATTTTATCTTAATTTATTCTTGGAGCTATTCTTGTTCATTGTTTAGATAAATTCAATTAACGATCGATACTAGTCTAAGGTGTGGATAAAATGACATGTTTTTTTCTTCTTTCTTCTCCATAAGAATATTTTAGATACACTGAATATATGTTTTTTTTCTCCTGCGTAAATTTTATATAACATATCAATAATATATCATAATTACATAAATATGATTTATAATCGTCGATAAATATGAAAATAATAAAACAAACGAGTGCATATTTCTAAATGTCTATTGATTATATTGTATTTCCGTTGCTTCTAGAATTGGAAAGAGAAAATGAAAATTGAATCTCAGTTAAGAATTAGTGAGTTGTGGAACTGTGCCATAGTGCCATTAAATGTGCTATTACGTATAGAATCTATTTTATGATTGTTTCTCCTTTTATAAATTTCTTTTTTTTTTAATGGCATTAAGTTTGCAAAACAAGATAGGGAATTTATAAATAAGCGCGCAAAATATAATTATTATAATATTCCATCAGATCAGTTATCAAGTAGTTTAATTGAGAATTATTCAGTTTTCGACCAACGTGATAGTTCTTGATTACTATCAATTATCATGATTTTAAAAAAAAAAAAGTAAAAAAGTATTTGAGATTATTCTTTAGTAAATCAAGTTACTATAGAAATGTCTAATTTTTTTATGAAGTTGAAGTTCCGATATTGCAAAATTCTATGATAGATTAATGATAAAACAAGTAAAAAAAAAAATGTTGAAAATGTAATCTTTCACGTATAACTTAGTGACAGATAAGGCTCGCGAAGATAAGACTGTACGCTTCTTTGACTAACTACACACAAATCTTATCATAGACTTTTTTTTATGAGAATATAATATTTTTAAAAAATAATGATTTTAATGATCACAAAAAAGTAATAGGTCGTCGCCATTCTGGAAAGATGTTTACGTGCATAAACTTGCATATAAATTTAATCTCGAAAAGTAAACTGTTATGTCCTGATGACTCCACGAGTCTTCAGATCTTCTTTTCTTTTGTGAAGAAAAATTATTTGCTTTTTCTCTCTTCAATTACGAATAATTTGTGATGTCTTTAGGATAAAGAATCAATAACACGGTCGATCAAATATCGATTTTCAAACGAATTAACTAGTTGATTGCAAGCATCATATAAAAATTATATTAATTATCAATATTCAATATTAATTATCAATATCAAGAAGTGCACGCCTAGTGACTCTACGACTTAATAAGGCTAATTATCTTTTCAGTTACAAACAAACAATTTTAATAATTCCTATTTTTAAGAAATCTTTTCTAATGTACGTTCCAAACAAATTCCATTAGTTATTCCTATGTCTCGAAATCTAAATTCCTAAAAAGAATTATTATGAATTATCACCAAAGATAAACTACTAAAAAACAACGCACCACGTGCGTTCACATATATTATAAATAATACATATATTATAAGTATATATATATATATATTATAAGAGCCTTTTGCAAGAGCCCTTTCTAAATCACAGTAACATAATGGCTCAGTAGTCGGTCGTTTGAATAACTTAGTTCTCGCAATCAGGAGTAAAATCGCAGTGTCACTTAAAAGATCTCCGACATTTCACAAAAGATCCCTGGTGAGGAATCACCGATTTCGTGAGGACTCCTCATATCAGCTGCTAACCTCGCCTCTTGTTCAAACGTAAATAGAAACAGTAAATAATTAAAATTTTTCTCTTAACGACGACCATCTATTATAATTTTCAATTCTCTCTATTTTGCTCACTCTTACCTCAACTTCTCGACAATTACCCTTTTTTTTTTTTCTCTTCCTCTTAAAGCCGAGGAAGAGACACTCGCTACTTCGAGATATTCATATTTTCTTTCCTTATGACCACTCGAAGAACACTTTGAATAAGTCACACTTTTTCTTTTCTTATGGTTACTCGAAGCGAACGCTTTAAATATTCGCATCTTTTCTTTCCTTATAATTACTTGAAGCGGTAGAATGCTTTGAGTAGTTCGCACCTTGTTCTTTTCCTGATTACTTGATATTTTCTATAAAACACTTCAAGTGATTCGCATCTCTTTCTACTTCCGTGATTACTCGAAGCAGTAAACTTCGAGTAACTCATATCTCTCCATTTCCAGCCAAATTCAACATTTTCCTCTATGAGAACATTTCATAACCTAAATTCATATCCACCTCGACCCTTAAATAAAAAAAGAGAGAATTTTTAAATATAGATAGTCAAACGTAATCGGCATCGATTTCTACAGGTCCGATTTCTGGTCAAAAGGATTAAATTCCTTGATCAAAATAAAGGACCAACGGTTACACTGTCTCGGCCGACATAATAGCGCTTAGTTTTTGCATTTATCTGCATTGACGACTCGCTCTAATGCTTCCAACTTGTGGCACATATCCACAGAGTGATAAGCCACAAGATAACGGTGTCAGTTCCGTTTTTTTCTTGCCTTCGTCCTAATTCCCGTTTTCCATTAAATAAAGAATCCTAGGGTCTGGATGTAATAAAACATGATCGCATTTTATTTTCGTTCGATGAAGATGCAACTCTTGATTTATTGTTGTGTCTCTGATAAAAATTTTTCTCAGAATTTTTTATATAACTTTTCAGAATTTCTATATAATTTTTCAGAATTTCTATATAATTTTATAATTTTCTCACATTTTTTATACGAATTAGAACACTTCTCAGAAAATTTATATCTTTTCTCAGAATTTTTCATATATATTAATTATGAAATATCGTAAAAATTCTAAGATTTTTTGTAAGTGTAATTTCTGATGAAATGTTATAAAATCTAAACAATTTTTTAATATTTTTTAAAAATTATGGGATGAGAAATTTCAGAATATTTCAGAATTCACTTGTATAAAAAATTCTGAGAGGACTGTAAACTTCCCGCATATTTCAGAGTATTTCTGAAAAATGTTCCAATTCATATAAAAATTATAAGAAAAATTTTCACTAGGCTATTCCACTACTTCATTAAGACATACACGTAGTTGTAATATTTTATCCAAATTATACAGATATTTGTAATTTTAGATGAGCCCTGATAAGACACCCCAAATTTTCGATACTTTATTTTTCGAACTTTATTAAAGAACGTTAAGAAAACTGTAAAAATATTCTTCGATATAAAATTTCGAGGATACAATAATGATTTGCGATCGTATAGATGTTTGTCAATAATACCGAATAAATAACATTTCACAAATTTAGCAATTAATTAAAATAATTAACAATTTATGTTATTAACAAGCAAGGATTCGAACCGAAATGAAATTTATGGTCAGAGGCTGTACTCAATTTTCAGTTTCGATTTCAGTTTCGATCCTTTTACCGATAACGTTTTCGGTCTTTTTCAGTCTTTTTCGATATCCGGATCGAAAAAATCCGAAATCCAAGCGGTTTTGATTCTTTTACTGATAACTATACCATAACTATTTGGATTTAAGTTTTTTTCGATTATGGTATATGATTATCAGTAGAGAAAGGTAATACAACAAGCATAAATTGTATATTTAAGGAAATTCATGTTTATTTTAAGACAATATTGAATTGGAGATATGTAACATTAAGCAATGTAAGGCCCGTTTTTGGGCCCGTTTCTGCAACCAATGCAGTTTAACTTTAATCTCGATTCAACTTAGGGTCCTAGCAGAAGGCTGAGTTATAATCTTAAGACAGTTCTTGTGCGTTATTAAAGACATGACACTTAGGCCTAGTTTCAACTCTTAAAACAGTATTTTATGATTAAGATTCAATTCCACAATTCACGATTAACTCTTAATCGTGGTTTAACTTATTCTTTATTTCTTTCCAATTTTAGAATTGAAAAGAGATGAGGAATAAGTTGAACCATAATTAAGAGTTAACCGTGAATCGTGGAATTGAGTCTTAATCATAAAATATTGTCTTAAGATTATAAGTCAGCCTTTCTGTTAAGACTCTTACTCTTCATCTTTTTCTAATTCTTAAAAAGATGAAGAGTTAGTTGAATCGAGATTGAAATTAAACTGCATTGATAGAAACGAGCATGAGCACACTAACTCTAAATTAATATAAAATAAACAGATCATTTTTTTTTTTCTTTGCTGCTTTCACTTTTATTATCTTTTGTGACGTCATCTACGTCGACTAAATCAGCGATTTGTCACCAATGATCGTTTACAGCTTTTTGATAATTTTCTATAAAATAACATATTATTCTTACGTAAATGATCATAATTAAGCAAGGAAATAAGAAAGTAACACTCCGTGGATACCCTGTAATATTGCTACTTAAAATCCTTTTCTTCTTTAAGACTCTCCTAAATAGTTGCTGTGGTAGCAATATTGGATCATGACGTCATAAGTGAAAAATGATACGTTAAAGTTTTTTGCATAACATTTGTAAATAAAGAGAATTTAGATAAAATTAAATAATGAAATTGCTTTAAAACACTTATAAAAATGGGCGAAGACTATCCTTACTTTCCCCTTCAGAGTCAGTAAATAGTGGCAAAAGAAATGTGACATGAAAATAGGTTACGCATGTGCATTAAATAAATTTTGATAAACTTCTCGGTTTTCTCGTGCCTTTTACAATTATTTACTAACTGTCATAGGTGTTAAGTCTTCATTTTTACAAGAACCGATCAACCACAGACGAGCATTTCTCTCTCTTTCGATTGTAAAAGAGAAACGCATTGTTCTTGTTGTTCACCATAGGACCGTTCAACCGTAGGGATATGTATGGTTATTACATCATAGGGATATTTGATGGCTGTAGACTGTAGCCGATAATTGTACATACCGAAGAGATTAAAAAATCCGAACCGAACTGGACTGAAACCTAACTGAAAAACATTTTCGGTTCGGTCCATTAACCTACATAACATTTCGATCCGATTATCGGTTTCGATTTCGGTCCCTATTAGCAAGATTCATTTTTATTACAAATAATAAATTGTAATTTGTGGTACACAACCTGTGTTTTTTTTAAACTTTTCATAATTTATTTCTAAAATAAAAATCCTTTTAATTTCTTGTTTTCGAAGTTTGAGAGATTTGTAAGACTTTCAGTAATTATCAATTTTATAATTCGCTAATTTTGACATTTTTTTTTCTTTCTCAATAATTAAATGATTCATTAAAAATATTTATCGATTTCTGCAATACTGAACTTGCTGTTTGCGCTAGTCTTGAAAAATAAAGCAATTTTTACACATTCAGATTTTATTCGATAATTATTCGCTCGATTAGTCCCGATTTCATTGGCAACGAAGATCCTCTATCTAGTACTTGAATTAAATGATCGGGCGCATCTGCTGTTTTCCTGTTGCTGCATTACATCGTTCTCTCTATCTGTTCTTCTTTATTCCGTTAGAAATTACGCAGATCAAAGAAATTACGAACACGAAGGCACAATCAACGATAGAATAAAATTATCGATGTCCTTCTTATTTTCACAAGAAATTTTATAGATTTATTTCTTTATAAGTCGAAAAAGATTGTCTAATATACAAGATGTTCCATAACAATTAATTAATATTTCAGGGAGTGAACGAGGATGAAATTTTGAACTAAAAGTTTCTTTGCTAATTTTGGCTCAGACTATTACTTACCGAGTCATTAACAATTAAAGTTGATCAACCAGATCAACACACAGCCGGAATATGCAAGAGTGTAATATGCCATGGGACTCCTCACGCTTGCTATACATTAATTTTATTCTAATTTTTCATGTTAACAAATAAATAAATTAATAAATCAATAAATAGATAGCAAATAAATATGATCTGAATCAAAATTGGCAAAGGAACTTTTAATTCAAAATTTCATTTTCGTTCACTCTCTGAAATATTAATTAATCGTTATGGGACATACTGTATACACATGATACGGAACAAATAATGTGATATTTGATTGGATGGAATGTCACGGGAATATCTCTAAATTTTTTTAAATGAAATCTTATTCTAAAAAGTGAAGATTGAACTCTGAAAAAGATTCTTTTCTTATTCTTCAAAATGAGATTCACTCTAAAAGTTTTAAAAAATACATAATGTTAATTTGAAAGTTATATGTTTCGAAGTTGAATGATTCGGTCTTGAAACATTAGATTAAAAAAAACTAAAATTCCGCATTTTAGTCATAACACTAACATATTTAACACTAATGATGTTAATAATAAAATTTTACAAGGTTTCTTACACGAAATTTATCGCAAAAAATGATATAAGAGTGATCGGGAGACCAATTACTATGAGAATTTGAGAATTCAGAATGTTTCAGATTATGAAAATTGATTTTTTTTTTACTAATGCAAACTATGAAACACATACTCTATTCAGTAACAGCAAAAATTGAAGCAATTATCGATCTGCGTTTTGAAACTTTACTCGAATGAGTAATACCGTGAACACAATAGAAGTTATAGCGATCGATATAAAAAATATGGTTGTCTCAAAATATAATTATAAAATTATAGTCACACTGTTAAATCTATAATGTCAAATTTAACTATCATTTTGGTAAAAAATAACGATATATTTAGTAGGAGCAGTGGCAACTTACATTAGATTAAATTTGACACTATAGACTTAAATAATTTTTTATGATAATTTCAATTATTTTATGATTATAATTTTATGATTATAATAACTATAATTACCAACTATATACATTTGTTGTTAAAATTATGTACATTACTGTTACAGTTACTGTTATTATATTATAGCAGTAATAATCATAATTATAATAATATGTAATTGTACAAATACTAACAATTTTTCTTTCAGTGTTGTTTTTGTAATTTTTACTTCATTTCGAAATACACAATCGACTCCCAGATATGACCTAGAATCAGATACGAACTGTACTTCCTCTGTGGTTATTGGTGAAAGATTTTACCACGTCGTTAAAAGATTTTTGTGCAAGCGCGTAAAATTTTTCAGTGATCTAATGGAACAACATTGATCCTGTGAATTGATGCACACGGTGTAATAAGTTGGAGAACGTATATTTATTTGATTTATATACATAAATACAGGGTGCTTCACCAAAATCCGGATAAATTTCAATTTAAATTTTCTGCTATATTGTGCCTTCGCCAGAGATAATTTTTGACGTCCGAGAAAGCCTGATGCTTCTAGTAAACAGTCATATTTTCAAAATGGCCGCGATTGAAACCAAGTGCGAACTATAATCGAAGAGTCGCATTCAATGAAAGCCTTCGTGCTGGTCGCTCAGCAACGGAAATAATTCAGTTCTTTGGATACCTGAGATCAACCGTTATGATGTTGTGGCAAAATATACGGCTTTAGAATAGTCCAACGAAGTAGTATGCCAGCGAGAAAAAGTTACTCGAAAGAACGCACCCTTGCAGTCATTGAAAGGCTCAAACATGATTTCGGATGACCCAAGGCAATCGTTGCGAAAATTAGCATTGTGATGTAAGCGAGCCAACAATGCGTCGAATTGCCGAGGAGGACCTTCGATACAAATCATACACATTAAAGTACACATTAAAATACAAATCATTGTACACAACAGATGCTCTCTGAGACTGCCAGAACAAGCCGAGTGCTCGTCTTAGCTCCCATTTTGGCCTCCCAACAGCCTAGATTTAAAGCTCTTGGACTACTTATCTATGGAGTGTAGTTGGGGTCACAAACAAGTCTCGACATCCCAATGTGACGTCATTAAGGACTATTGAGCATTCGGCATAGCGCTACATTACAATGTGCGTGTGATCGAGAATAGAGGCCATCATTCAAGTTAATGGGGGATATATCGAATAATTGTGCTCTACAAGGATCCCTCAAGTGCCATGTAAAAAATTTTTTTGTAATATTTAATTTTTCATTAAACATTTTATTTAAAGAAATTGTTTGATTTGTCCGGATTTTGGTGACGCTCTGTATATATACACACACACATACACATATATATATATATATATATCTCAAAATGACTAATTTCTAGCCATTTAGAATTTAATATAAATATTATTACTAACATTGTAGTAATAACTACAAAACTGGAGCGTCTAATCATAATTATTATTTCATCAATTATGCAATTATAGTCATAAATACCGATTACTTATCTCTCAATACACATAACATTTTTATTTTAACGATTTATACGTTTGATAATGTTAAAAAAACTAAGCTAAACTTAACTAAGAATAAAAAATAAATATTATCATTAACAGTAATTCAATATTATTAATAATATCATTAATATCATTAATAAATAATATCATTAACAGTAGTTCAATATTATTAAATTTATCACTTTCACCTTCAATAGAAATGAAGAAATAAATTCATATACTTTAGAAGAACAAAAAAATTGTACATTTGTGTTTTTTACACGTCGAACGATACTGTGAAAATAATATCGTTTTATTATTAATTTCCCATATAAAGATCGTGTGTCGAGTTGATAAAACAAGTACGTGTAAGACCCAATACAATATAATATAAAAGTTTACAATATAATATAAGTAACCGAAAACATTAAATCTATCTTATAAAACGTTAAATTGTAATACAATCTAGATTTAATCGCAAAATCTCGAAGATTCGTTCACAGTCATTTAATTCGCTGTTGTTAAATGTCAGAACTCGCTCTTCTTTGAATTTTCTCTAATAAAATTGCTTCCGAGTTACATAATTCCCCATTTCTCTGAAATAAGATGCCACACAATCTGATACATCTCGAGAACTCCTCGGTCTCAAACCCCTGGAGAACTTTCGCGCGTGTTTGTATAGGAAGATGTAAAGCTGAAATATTCATCGCTAGATTCAAGCCATGACTTCTTCTCGCCAGAACTTTGCAAGTAATATTTAAAAATAATTTTTCCCCTTTTTTCTGTCTCTCTCAATATATGAATAATTTCTGTCTACGTTTTTATTAGATCAATATTATATGCAAGTATCACATTTCTGCAAAAGAATTTATAATGTATCTAGTGATATACAATATTAAAGTGTCACATATAATAAAAAAAGAGAAAGAAGCAGAATGTAATCCCAAGGCTACTTGCCAAATCTTTACTCTGAATAACAGAGTTAATTCATGGATCATGAGTATTCATAATCAATTCTTATCAATAATATATACAGGGTGAAATAATGCCTACTAATTATACAGTGTTATTCTTAATAAAAAACTAAGTCGAAAAGTTCTGTACCATTTTGCAATTTTCGCAATGATTAACGAGATATTAATTGTTAAATATTGTCAAATAAACGGACAAAATAAAATAATTTTGAGATATCTTTCCGTGTTCATCGTGAAAGATTTTTGAAGATTTTTCTTAAAGAAAATCTTATGAGTTCATAAAGATATCTTAAAGCTGCTTTAATCGATTTTAGACATTTTGCTCATGAACTAAAAAAAAATATTTGCAAATATTAATTGCAAAAATTGTAAAATGGTAAAGGACTTTTCGTCTCAGTAGTTTATTAGGAACAGCAGCATATATTTAGTGGGCGTTATTTCAGTTACACTCTCTGTATCATTAGTTTTTATTTTAAAACCGTTTTAAATAATATCTTAAATGTTAATGTCTCTGTGATTGATTTATGATATCTTAAAACATTACTTAAAACGGTCTTAAAATACGTACCAATTCCAGTTCATAACGTAACTCTCTTACTCATAGTAAAGTTTTGGAACGCAAGAAGAAATTTCTCGAGGGAGTAAACTAAATCTAAAGTGTCGGAAGTGAATGCTTTTCAGTACAAGCAGAACAATTAAAAAATAGATATTATATTCATTCAAACAGTTTATATTTCATAAAAAACGACTGTGCTGAAAAAATATTATCATTCTTATTTTTATTTCATTATATACTGACCAAGAAATTTACTAAATTTTAATACATATATTATTTTAATGATGCTAACTAAACATTTACTGTAAATAAATATTTACTCAATAAAAAATTGATAAATTAAATTAATAATTCTTGTGGCAAATAAATATTATTAATATATATACATAAATATATTTACTTTTAGTACATATCTAGTATTATTTAAATAAATATTTATTAAAATTTAATACATTTCATTTTAATATCACATTCAGAACCATATTTAAAAGCAGAGATTTTATACATTATACGATTTTATGCATTTTATGCGATTATACAATAAATAACATAAAAGGGACAGCTTCTTTTGATGAATAGATTCAGTTTGTACGCTTCAAAAATACATAAAATATAAGTTGCAAACTAATTGAAGAGAGAAAGCTATTACACTTTTACTGAATATTTTAAGTTCATTTAATTAAACTGTGAATCTGTTATCATAGAATAATTTTTTTCTATATCAATATGAAGATGCGAAATATATCAGAGTTTATGAATTAAAATTGTAGTCAGAAAGCTCTTGAAAAGCATTTATAAAAGTATTTATAATAGTTTTAACCATTTATACTAGTTTTTGATATATAAAATTGTCAAGGAGAACATATTTTAAAATTAAAATGTATTATAACGCACTCATATCATTATCTCACGATAACTAAACAAAGTGAGATAATATATAATTAAATATTCAATAACCCAAAGATAATGACAATTTGATATACATTAATATGGAGCTAATGCGAACTAGGAACATTATATTTCTTGTAAAATGAACTAATTATAGATTATAATAAACGATCGGCTGTCCATAAATCGTATGTGGATTATATTAAATTTTGTATCGTGGATTACGCATTTTGTATCTTTATGTCTCAAAAACTATTCGGAATGAAAAATGGCAAATATTTTAAAACTTAATTTTTCAGGAACTTTTATTGTGATATTTTAATCTGCGAATTTCGGAATGATTTATAAATTAATAATATTCTTGTATAATCTCTTTTAAATAGCTAAAAAATAGCTTTTTGAGTAAATGAAAAAATTTCTTGTTTATATAATGTATATATATTTTGTACCAATCGTTATTGGTAATCTCTCTATTCAAAAATACATCAATACATCAAATATCACTTATCTGTTACAATACATAATTAAAAAATTATTATTTTGGAGTTGCTTGCACAAAAAGAAGTAAAACATAAACAAAAATATATCTTAAAAGAATCTTTTAGTTCTCTATAATCATTATTGTATAAAAATTGCAAAATTATAAATATTACAAAATTTTAATAACTATAAAATATTCAAATTTTCTAAAATTTCCCCAAATAAGCTAAAAAACCCATTTTTTACAAAATTTTGTTTTTAAATTGTTAGCAAGTTAGTTGTTGCTGTAGCAAATTAGCAATTTATATATATTTAGTACTTTTTTTAAGATACTATACGAGATTTTAATTTTTGTTATTATCCACGATCGATCTTTCTGCTATATTTTTCCCGAGGAGAAAGATTTTTCGAATCCTCATTTAATGAAAAAAATAAATAAAAGAAAAAATATAATCTACGCTGTAGTATAATCTTATCTCTAAAAATGTAATCTCATAAAAGAATTCGAACTAACGTCTTGGAAGTTCCCAGTCGTGTTACATTTCTCCGTAACGGACAAATATTGCGGTGATGGTCCCATGAGATACGCGACGATGCGTGCTTACAGGAAGAACCGGAATGAAACGAGATAGAAGATAGAAAGGTGGTCCACAGTGATTCTCTTCTTGCAATTGTCTCGTTTATTCGCGATATCGGGTTATATTAAGGCAACGTGTTGCGCGACGTACCTCCATAATTCATGATACACGGAAACAAATACGTGGGCGAGACCGCGTTAAAGAAAAGCGGCCGGGATAGAAAATTGCTACGAACTTCTCGTGATGTATGAGCGCCGCATTGGAATGAATTATTCATGCCGGGTAAAAAAATATCGGAGAATCGATATTATTACGAGGAAAGCGTTTTCAAATATATCGTAATATCTCACATGTCATGTTTCGATAATTAAATGATGATGGGTAAACATTCCGATAATTCATTAATGATGCAAATCTGACGCGTATTACTATAGGATTGATATGAACTGGAAATATTGGCTGCATTCAGCAGAGAAAGCAATTTTGAAACCGTTGTAAAATTCTTTAACATTGATTTATACATTTAGATCTACAAGAAGCAATTGTAGATGAAAAATTTTACAAAAGTTGCAAAGCAGCTTTCTCTGCTGAATGCAGCCATTGTTTCTTGTAAAATTTGTTAAGTTACTGTCTTCAACATAGTTTCTAGACGTTTCTTCGTAATGTAATAAACGGTAATTTCCGCGATACCGAGTTTTATCAAAGGTTAAAGGCCGTGTTTTGTGCGTGGTGAAAAGGTCATTATAGTCTTCATTAACATTTTCTTACAGATTATATTATGAATCCACATTGTAACGATTGCCCTACGTACGAAGAAGCGTACAGGAAGTCACTGGAGTCCCCGGAAGAATTTTGGGGCGAGATTGCCGGGTGTCTCGACTGGAACAAACCATGGCACAAGGTCTTGGATAATTCCAACGAGCCATTCACGAAATGGTATCTCAAAAAAAATCATTAAGAATTATATCATATAACTGTAATCATAATTCTTCTGAGATTATTCAATTTTTTTTATTCCCATTTTAACGGTTTTCGAAAAAAAGGAAACTTCGCAAATTTTCCATTACCTAAGTCCTAAGCTTTGCGAGTTTTTTAAATTTTTTTTTAATCAAAATTAAAAACTGTTAGTTAGATTTAAAAGAAAAAACATTTGAGAATGTTAACCTTTAGACCATCGGAAACCCGATATATCGGCTCATTTTAATTTCATGATATAATTAAAAACTATGATATAAAAAAATCAGTAAAACTAAAAAATGAAAAAAAATAAAAATAAAAATAAATAAAAATAAAAATAAAATAAAAAATTTTTTTAATAAAAAAATATCAAAAACTCAGAAAACAAAAAAATAAAAAAGAAAAAAAGCTACTCAAACTCTCTACATCGTTAGCTCTGAATAAAGCCGAAGGAAAGTTCTATCCAAGATTTATTTTGCTACTATTTTATATGCAATAATGGTTTCAGCATTCAACATTATTATTTTCTGACCTTACCATAGTATTTAACAATTTCAAAACCATTATATGCACATATTATTTACAAATTAAACAATTTTAATTTTTTCCATAACTTTCCGGAAAGCTGATATATTGGCTCAAGCCGTGATGGAAATGTATAGGATATAAACACATGTTTTTATTACTTTTCAATGAGATTGTGATAATCTTTAATGGAGATCTAAAGGTTAAAAAAATATGAGATATTTCCAAATGTTTACAAACTAAAAAGTGTCTTCTATAAAATAATGTATCAGTTTTTATATTATTTTTGCAATAATTAACTCTTTTCATAAGAAAAGCAAAAATAAGCGTTTGACAATATGAATACAGTGGCAGAGAAATGTCATATATTCCTATTCTTTTTCTTTCACAGGAATCATCTATACAAAATACCTACAAGTGAATATATATGAAAAGTTTTATTTTGATACGTAAAATGTTTTTTCTTGATTTTATTTGCATATTTCATACTTTATTATTGTTCGCAAGATGTAACGCAATTTTTTTGAAGAGTTTTCCCATAAATGTAAAAAATAAAGCAACATTATATATAAAGATTAGGTTTAGCTTATGGTCTTACAAACAATTAGGTCAAGTACATTGCACTCTAATTTTATACAATATTTAAAATCATACAATACATTATATAAATTAAAAATATTTTGAGAAAAGTAAGAAAAAGAGAAATATAAATATAAAACATATTTAAAAAACTATAAATATATACAATGATCTAATTTTATCAATATATTTACTTTACCTATTTTATATGTATATCTATTATATGTATATCTATTTACTATGTAATTTGCAAAAGAAAATCGTAAAAATTTTATTTTCATCATGGAATGCATCCTAAAATATAAAATACAAAATATGTTTCAATATTTAAATTGCTATTTGAAAATATTTCTTCAGTAAAAAATAACGCGATTTATTATAAAAATAATAGGGAACTTATATATAATAATAGAGAAAATATATATATATAAATAAATAACAGTAAGTTAATTTCAATAATGTTACTGTAAAAATATAATATTATCGTTACTGATACAGATAGAAGAAAATCGTTACTCTGCAAAAAGTAATAATAATGATACAATTAAGTAAAGCGTTACTTTCCAACTTTGCATTTAAATATACGACATTATATAGAGATTTATATAGAGCTTCACTTGAGGAATTAATAAAATCTTTCCAATTGAATACTTAATGACTGCAAAAAAAAGATACAGAAAACTGATTTTTTCCTTCTTAGGTTTATCGGCGGTGAACTGAACGCTTGTTACAACGCGGTAGATCGTCACGTGCATGCCGGATACGGGGAGAAAACAGCCCTTATTCATGACAGCCCCCAAACGTCGTCAATACGCAAAGTGACGTATAACGAGCTCTTGGAAAAAACGTCCGTGCTGGCGGGCGCGTTGGCAGATCTAGGCATACGCAAAGGGGACAGGGTGATTATATACATGCCGCTAATCCCCGAGACTATAATCGCAATTCTCGCTACTGCCAGACTAGGGGCAATTCACTCGGTGGTCTTTGGAGGTAATAACAAGATGATGGTAATCGCGACCGTTATGTAAATTAAGTTCGCTATCAGAGTTGCACACAAATTCCTTACAAATTCTTCAGCCTAAAATTCTATAATTTTTCTGATTTCCAAATAAAATTTCATGATTTTCCTTGATAATTTCAACATTTTTTTGAATTTTTTTGTATTTCCTGAAAACCGTCGAATATTTTGTTGAGAGAGCAATTTAACATAATGTAAATTATTATTAATTCAATTATTAATGTTGTTAACACTGCTTACATTTAATTATTGAGCTAGTAGTATTCCAAAATTGCGTAGATGTTATATTAAACTTCCTTAAAGTCAAAAATTTTAATTTTTCAAAAAATTT
>Ga0157363_1001944_pt1 | contig 17787 bp, 9 predicted proteins | sample AttsexASBM1_FD_111477 | JGI IMG/M metagenome (GOLD analysis project Ga0157363, IMG submission 111477) | Fungus gardens microbial communities from leaf cutter ant in Ribeirão Preto, State of São Paulo, Brazil - Atta sexdens ASBM1 | ecosystem: Host-associated > Fungi > Mycelium > Unclassified ... | reverse complement strand
TATATATATATATGTATATATATATATATATATGTATATATATATATATATATATATATATATATATGTGTGTGTGGTTGTGTATCTAAAATAAAAAGGAAATATTTTAGAATACCATATTATGGAAGCGAGAAATTATTGTCATTATTACATAATGAAATAAAAGATTAATTTGAAATCATATATGTCACATCTTTGTAATTTATATATTCTTAGGCTGCATTCGGAAACATTATCCGAGTACCTCCTATGTCGTTTTGCCCTTGTTGTTCGTTCAATGTTAAATAAGATGATACACGATCCACCAGTAATGTTTTCGAATACAGTCATAGTATAACTTTTTGTAAGCTTTGTATAAGATATATCTTAATTGGCATACAATATTGTTTGTATCCAAAGTAATTATAATATTCTTTACTTCTAATTTTTTAGTTCTGACACTCTCCAATTGCAAACCTTTGTTATACTCTACATTTGGAGAACTGTATTGTGTGGTGGAATGATTTGAATATGGTAGGATATCTTAAGATATTATATTAATAGGATATCTTATAACATCTTACGATATTTTACAATATTTTCTTTAGATATTTCTTTAGATATTATATTAATAGGATATCCATAGGATCACTTTGTCAATAAGGAACAATTTGGGATATCAAGATAAAGTATGCTATATGGATCAGGATCATTACTTTGACAATATATGTTAAGATCAAGATTATTGGAGGAAACTCTTCTCTAAATAGGATATTTACTCTTTCGTTTGTACAATACATTACAATATTAAAAATTCAGATAATCTGTAGATTATCTGAAAAAAATTAATACTTGATATAAAGTTTATTACACTATCAGTGAGTTACATATTGGAATAAGTATAGTCAAACAAAACCCAAGTATGGAATCATAATTTTGTAAAAAAGTATAATTTTGTAAAAATTTATGAAATTCCGTATAAAGATTTTAACATTTTGGCAACATTATTTAATTATGTACATAATTGTATTATATCAAGAATCATATGTATTTTGGTGGTTATCGAAATAATTGAAGTCGTCGGATCAGATATTAAAAGACAATTTATTTTACAAAGTTTGAAGCGCGTCTTCTTACCTTTGTCTTGAAGTCGACTCTTTGACCTCACATTCTCGCGCTCGGTCTCTCGCGAATATTCTCCGCATTCAAAATAGGTTTATTGCTGTATCTTTACAATATTGAACAATCAGTTAAATTTTAATCAGATTATTATAACCTTTTTATATTCTATTGCATATAATTACTGATTATATATTAAATTATTATTTTCTTACACATCGATACAAAATACTTTGCATGTTCTACTTTAAGTGGTCGAAGAAATGTAAAAACAGACGATCGACACTAGGAATTAATGTGTTTAAAAGACTTATGTCCATTATCTATATTTCTGCGAACGATGAGCCGTGTAGCAGACAAAATCTTCGTATATGTATATTTTCTGTATCTGGTGCTGCGTATACATTATTTCTCCGAATCATGACAATATAATTGCCACAATATTAAATAATCATAATATATGTAAGGTACCTTCGATAAGTTTGGAAACACTCCACGTTTTACAGGAAAACCATTACATGATAGCGATCTATATATGTTTTTGATTTAAATACGTTGTAAGACGTCTAAATGACGATAAACATTTTTATCTAGAACACCTATAAGATTGTACATACCGAAAATATGTCAGACAATAATTTTATAACATCGAAGCGCTCAAGAATGAATTACGTGCTTTGGTCTATTGTGTATATATTGTCACACTTGTTTTTCAACGTCGTCAATTACTTGCGTTCGTTGTATGTACACAGATCATTTCATTGTAATTTAACAGTTTTTATAAATGTATATTTTTTTGAGTCGCAAGTTGATTTCAGATTCCGTAAAAATTGTAAAATGGTCCCGAATAATTAGATTTCGTATGAATCGATTTTGAATGAATTTTAATTAAAATTCCACATTTTAATAGCATGTTATTATAGATAATGTATGTATGTATGTATGTATGTTTTTATTTTGTCTTTTTTTAATTAAATAATAATTTACGAACCAAAATATATTGATTTTATTATATATTTTTCTTAAATTGCGCATTTTTATAATGTGTTTTCAAACTTACGAAAGATACTGTAGTAGTTTGCTATAAATATCAGAAGTCTATTTTGACGGTACTGGTAGAATAAATATCAGAAACGTCTAATCAGATGATATTGATTATAATAAATATCAAAAATGTCAGTTATGACAGTAACATATATATACGCACGCACGCACGCACATATGTTGAAAGAATTTATTTTTATATACAGCACCTTCCATAAGTTGAGAAACATTATAAAAGTGTGCAATTTAAGAAAAATATGTAATAAAACCGATATATTTTGGTTCATAAATAATTATTTAATTAAAAAAAAAACGAATGAAAAGTACATACATACATATCTATAATAACATGCTATTAAAATATGGAATTTTAATTAAAATACAATTCTTGTGATATGTATACACAATGCACGCAAGTATGACGTTGCAAAAGTGACATATATAAATATTAGATCAAAACGCAAAATTTAACCTTGAACGTTTCAATGCTAAAATGATTATCCGACATATTTTCGGCATATACAAGCTTATAGGTTCCAGACAACTATGTTCTGACAACGTTAGAACGATATCGCAAACATATGTTGAATATGTCGTCAAGATATTCGAGACGCGTCTGTGATGTACAAAATATTTCTTCAGAATCTACTATGTCCATGGTTTCTCATTCCGTAGACTTTCGCAGGGTTTCTTAGTGATATACCATAGTTATTCTGAAATATATGAGTATGTCTTCAATACACGTATTATATCTCTATAGTATCTGCGTGTATCATAGTGATATCTCTAGTATATCATGCACATATTGTATACACATGTACATATACACAGCTTCGCGCATAGTGCGCGTATACAGTGCTGAACGAAAATATTGGTACACGATTACTACTATGAAATAGTATTTTAAGAGAATTAAATCTTCGAAAATATTTTTATTTTATAGTAGCATCCTCTGTGTCAGTACTTTTGTCCAACATTTTTGTATATTAGATTCAAAATTAGATTAGATTAGTGAATATGTTAGAAGCTGTAAGCTTATTAGACACAGCGTTTCATTTTGCTACGTGACAGGCGTTTCCACGTCTAATATGTAGGAACCATATGTCAGCATCATTTTCCAGCATAAATATTCAAATAAGAACATTAACCGAGATGCGTCCGCGGATAAGTACGGTTTTTCATGACTTTCAATCGCAGAACTTTGTTAGACAGTACTCAAGATGATCGTAAAATAAAAAACTATGAATGTCAGCTTAAATGATGCGATGATTTTTTTAGAAATGATATTACGCGAAAGTAAGAATTTCGAATTTCGGCACAGATTTCAATCCGAAATTCCGAAGAGCCATCGTAAGTATGTAACATAAAGATTAGATTATCACTGATGCAGGTAGCGTTGGTTCTGTATTCAATATTGTTTATTCTGAAAATGTATTATAAATATACATGAGAGATAACGTAAGAATATTTTAGAGACATTTTGGGTATGTTTGATATAATAACAATACATTTAGTATCAAAATTGAAATAAATTATTTAATTATATTTAATACATCTTAACAATATACAAAAAATGATATTTTACTGAGACGTCACATATGTTTCCAGTTTCTTCAGTATAATCACAGTACATTCAGTATAAAAATAGAAATTAGCATGATATCATGTACTATATGGAGTGTTCTAGATAAAAATGTTTCTTATTATTTAGACATCATACACATTTAAACCAAAAACATGTATAAATCACTCTCATGTAATGATTTTCCTGTAAAACAAAAGGATGTTCCCAAACTTATGTAAAGCGTATTGTATATGTATCAATCAATAGTCTTGATATACATATTATATCGGCGTAATATTAAGTTTAAAACACAACAATTTCATAGCTGCCTTTAATATATATGTCTATGTATAATTTTGTGTACTTTAATAACATTGACATTTCTAACGTCAAGATATCACTGAAATGTCGTTTGATGTTATCTCGCTATTTACATAAGATGATATATTGTAACAATATTACTGTAAAATTTTAATGCTATTTTTCAACGTGTAATATATTAATAATATTTTTTTAATATTTAATTAAATACATAATATTTCCTATGTTGAAATATTATTACAACATTAGGGAAAGATCGCCCGAAAGTAGCGCTGTTTATAAGTGTGTATTGAGCTTTACGGCGCAACTATTAAATCGCAGCAGCTGTAACTCACACAGAAACCCTCCAATTTAGCCAATCTAAAAGTATAAAAGATATTAAAAACAGGGCAAATAAGAGTTAGCGTGGTAATTAGTACGCAATTTAATCTTAAAAAAAATTATAATAAACTTATTGTGAAAAATATTGCCTCGACCGGGAATGGAACCCGAATCTCTTGCATTCCGTGGGAGATTCTCACACGGAATGCAAGAGATTCGGATTCCATTCCCGGCCGAGGCAATATTTTTCGCAATAAATTTATTACAGTTTTTTAAGATTAAATTTGAGAAATTTGGGAGAATTGTTAATATTTCAGATTGATTGCGTTGAAAATCCGATCATATCGGTATGCAATTATAATTTCTGAAATTAATTCGTTTATATAAATAATATGTAATAATTCAATATCTTAACATTCAGACCGTAGTGGCACTTCGTATTTAAAGTAATGTATTAACATAAAGTAATATATGTAACATAAACAGTTCTGTTTTCAATTATTGTTTATAATATAAAATATTTAATAACTAGAATAAAATCCAAAGAAAACGGACTCACCCCAAACACGAAAGAAAGTCATCCTAAAACATTAGATCAAATAATAATAAGATAACGATGAAGTACCATTCCAAATTAATTGCAGATTGAGAAAATCTTATTACACACATGTTGTACTCATAGCTCGTGAGAAACATAACTGATACCTCTCACTTATTACAATATTTAAATTGATAAAATTTATATAATAAGTAAGATGTATCGGTCATTAAAGTAAATATTAAAAGAAGGAGCAACGTCTATATATAAACAATGCAGGGAATTATGGTATATAAGTCAACTAAATAAAACTATTTTAGTCTTTTAATATCTGTATATAAGTATGATGAAGGCTCTCCCTATCTGAATGCAAATTGAGACTGTACTCTTGCATAAGGATATATTCTTGCATTCAGATATTAATCGTTTTTTAAGGAAACTCTCTTTATCTAGTACTATGATATTCTCTCAGTTAAAATCATATCAAAAATTAATTCGATATTCTGTAAATTAGTTCGATATTCTGTCACCGAGTGATTATTAGTATTATGGTTAATGTGATTACGACACTCTAGTTTTAAGTTTCCTTCCTGTTTGTCCGACATATGAAGCATCACAGGATCTGCACGAAATTTTATAAACGATTTTTTTTTCTTTTCTCGTGAGAGGATGTCTTTTTGTACCCTAATCAAACTGTCTAATTTGTTTAAACCAGAAAGCTAATTTGATAATAAAGATGTTGCTAATTCTTTTAAATTCATCCAAAATTTTAGGGGAGGAGGATGTAAGGAAGCACAAACCAAGAAGTGCAATCTTTATCAATTTTTATCTTTTAATTTAGTCTGTTATTTTGTGCCTTTATGAATTAAAACTTTCATCGTGCATTAATATTGTTAAAAATTAGATTATGAAGTCTCAAGTGTAAAATCAATAAGATTTTTTGAAACTGCCATAACAATGTCGTCAACATAATAATAATAAAACAAGGACTGATAACACCTAGTCTCCTTGGCTTCTAAATCCCTCATCACCAAATCAGCAACAATTGGAGAGAAAGGAGATCTTATAGGAGTAATTTTGTTTGTAAAAATAGCCATCGAAGCAAAAATAAGTTGAATCTAGAACTAGCCAAACTGCAGAAATAAATTCTTCTCTTGGAATGTTCACTTTATTCATAAAAAAATTCCATCTCTTATCTCAAAGTCGAATATTTGTAAATAAGGACATAACATCTAATAAAATTATATAAAACATATGATCAGTTCCAAATCGTGTCCCTTTAAATTTCTATACCAATTGAAAATTATTGTCAATGTGTTGAACGATTTAGGTATATATAGGCATATTTTTAGAGATGATGCCATGGAAAAAGTAGAGTCGTACAGAAATTTAAAGGAACACATCTGTAATAAACTCATATCTTGCATATTCCGAGAGTAATAAATTCTGATGACACCAATTTCAATACCAATTTTAAGCAGGCGACAGATTTTTTACTTTACTCTTGTTTTGCTAAAGCTCTTGTTATGCTGAGTTTTTTTGTTGTTATTAATACTATTTCATAAGTGGATTCAAAACTATGATATTTCGATAGCAACAAATTAACAATAAATTTTTACGTTATTTTTACACAGATCGGCTTTGTTTTATATATATATTGTTCCGCTAACTTAATTTCCTTTCAGCGGAACATTTAAAAAAAACTGACAGAACAATAAATTTTTTTATTAGCAACTTTTAGCAACAAATAAAAATGTTAGTTAGAATTAATTCTGCTCGCTTTGTTCTGTTAACTTATAAGATGTTAGCACTTTACTCGTATAAAGAGGCAATGAGTGATCATTTCGGGGGTGATTTTCCGGTCAAACAGGATGAGCACAAAAAAATCCGGTCAAACGGGATGAGCACCAAAAATCTTGTTGTGCATGAAAACACGTAGAGGAACAATTTAAACTTAACTTACAATCAATTCACTATCTATTTTTTAATTGGCACTTTACTTTTATTAGAAGAGTCTTCACTTCGATCACTTCGATCGGAGGTAATTTTCCGATTAAAGGAGATGAGCACCAAAATCTCATGTATTTTGAAAGTATAAATGGAGAAATAATTTGAGCCTACAACAAATTCGTTATCTTTATTTTAACTGGTACTTTACTCTTGTACCGATGTTATATATATCAAATTTTATTGTATAGTTTTTAAACCGTTACATTAATTTTGATTTTATTTTGAAAACACATAAAATCACTTAATTTTACTTTACTCATTTTTTTATTTTGTGTTTAATTTAATGAAGGATATGCTAACTTAATTTAACATTAAGCTAAACTCTCACTTTCAATCGCGATTTTCTGCTAACCGATCGAGCACAAAAATTGGCACTAAGGCACATAAATAATATTAAAATTATTAATAACATTATGATACAACAGAATTAAATGATTAACAAAAATTAACGTTAAAATAGTTGGTAAATAATCAAAATTCTATATCGAACTGATGTACATCTCTGTCTTACATCGAATCGAATTGTTTTATATACCTGTCTGCTTGCTAATTGAAGAAAAAAAAGAATAAAAGCAAAGTCTATAATATTGATGCGTTTGCAGTCAATGCGCCAAGTATCAAAGGGATGTGAGCTTGGGGGAAAACGTAAATGACGCACCCTGGAGACAGATGCCACAATATCATCAAATATACTAGGTTGCGTCAATCAAATGATTGCATATTTATTCATTTTTTTGCAGACATAGGCGAACCGAAGCAAGCCTGTCTATAATTTACAGGCAAACTTAACGGGTGTTCTGGTTGTCATTCATTTAATATCTACACAATGTAAGCAAAAGAAATACAATTTTAATATAATTGAGATATATATATTCGTATAATCTTCCTTTAAAGAAGAATATCGATAAAAAAGTTACCAACCAACTCTCTGTTATTTAAAAAAAATATGAGAAATCCTATATATATATATATATATATATAAGATAAATAATCCAATAATGAACGATGTAAATTTCATATTTAGAGGCTTATATCTTTCTCAGTTATTAAGTTGAAGGTCTGAATTTTTGAATACGGTTTATAAATTTAGTTGGCTACATATTATAAATAATAACTCTTAAATTATTTTTTAAGTTTAGCCACATTCAATTATTTCAAAAAATGGAAAGTGATTCATTTTGTATACAATGGATGTGTCCACAACTGTGCTATTTTTAATAATGAACCACATTTTATACTCTGAATTTAGAATTATTTTAGTTTTGCCATATTTTAAAATGTTTATTTAGAAAATAGATAATTATAAGATGATAAGAATTTACGAGGCCGATTGCCGCGTTTTTCTGCCAGATTCTTTTGTTTTGAGTGAAAATGCATCGAATGAGAGTATACTTTTATTAAAATTTTAGATGGAAGGGAGTCGTATCCTAAATAATTATCACAATGAACTATTATTTTGAAAGTTACCGTAAAAAATTATGTGGTTTGCAATAAATGATTCGTTGTTCACGTCAAAATGATTCATTGTAGATCACGTAATCTTTTCCATGATTACCTCCAAAATAATGCGGTAAAATGATACAACAGAAAAAAATTGCTTACAGAATAATAAAAAAAATGTGCACACAAAACATTTGCACAACAAAAAAATAACAGTTATAACAACAAAAACATTAAAAAATGCGAAAAGAAAAAAATTTACTTTGCAAACCAAAATTCTTGAAATATAATTTCACATGACTGTATAATATCACATGATCGCGTCCTTGGCGCGATTTGCTAGGCGATTGGAGAATCGAGAAAGGGTTCAAATACAAGTTGCATGATAACGTCGAAATATTGCTATGGTCATAGGTTCAGGTAATGTATTGAGTTGTCCGGAAAGTTCGTGCCGATGTTGAAGGAAAATTGAAACGCAGAAAATTTTAATTTAATAAATGTATACTAAAATTTAAATTTTAGTCGGCACGAACTTTCCGGACAACCTAATATTACTTGTTCACTGTTGGACTACCTACCCTACTATATAAATGTGCGCATGTCCTAAAATCCGTTAATGTCCGAAAATCTTTTATTAATATTCATAATTAAAAACTTATGTACGTTCAAAGTTAATTATAGATATTAATATATTAAGTACAATTTTATTTTTTAAGATTATAATGTGAATGCACAACAAATTGGAAATAAAAGCTCTAAATAGTCAAGCTGATTCTTAGGTGCTATTATAAATAATTTCAGCGTGTGAATTTATATATCTATTCCTGCAAATTGTGCATCAAATTTAATTTTCAGTCTCGAAACGCAATTATAACAGAACTAAAGAATAATATTACAAGCTAAATTGATAAGCAAATTAATAATATTGGTATTTATAAGTATTTTAGAAGATGTTAATGTGATGCTGATATACATCAGTAAATAATTTTGTTGCGAAAAATATTACCTCAGCCGGAAATCAAGATCCTGGTTTAATCTTCGGCTAAGATAATATATTTTTCAATCATGCATGGTTTTCGTGTGCACATAGTGCAAGATATAGTTATATTTTTTACTAACGAACCTAATGAATATAATAATATTTTGTGAAACATTTCGATCTTGCAAATTCATCACACTTTATCCAAGAGAGAAGAGATATCTTATATCCTGCAAACGTTCTTAAGACATTTACAAAACATCCTTTGAATATTTTTAGAATGTCTCCGTTGAATAAAAATAATAGAATTGTTCCAATGATTACGGATGAATGTTCTCAAAACTACTAATTTCTATATCTTGTAGATGAATGTAGGATTTGTATAATAAAGAGTTCATTTGAATCATGAAATTATATAACTCGATGTCCCGTTTAGTAACTAGACATCCCTATGTTATAATATTTAGAGATGCTATATAATATTAGGTGTATTAGAGAAATTGTTTTCTTTTAAAAATGCATATATCGGAAACAAAATTAAACAAATTTTATTTATTAATAATTATTTCGTTCTCAAATTATTTTTCAGGTAATAAACGATTAAAGATCTGTAAGATATTTTTAATAAATTAAGCTTCCAAAGTAAAGAAACAAGTTTTGGGAATTAATTTTCTGATTTAATTCCAAGCGAATTTCATTTTTCAAATTCTGGAAGAAAAAAGAGTTTAAGTTTATAGAAAAACGTTTTGTTAAAAGAAAGTCAATTCCGGATTAGAATCTGCGAATGAGAAAAGACACTTCAACGACAAACTTTTGTTACACCCGATGTATATGTAAGCACTTACGTCATGTTTAAAGCCTATCGATGATCGATGCCACCACTTGCATCCTGATAACGTCCTTGATATGATTTCGAGGTTTTGATTCGGAAATCGAAGAAAACTACCTTGCCAAGCAATCGAGCTTATTTCCGTCTCGAGAAGACGAGGAATAAGAAGAAAGGCAAAGAGACGGAGAACAAGAAAATAAAATAAAAGAAAATAAAAAACACACATACGTAAATGCCGATGGAAGAGGATCGAGAAAAAGAGAGAAACGGGTAAAGCACGAACAGAACACGGATGAAGAATAATGAAGAAAGAGCGTGGGCGGGAAAGAGTTAGCGGTCAGGGGGCCAGCGGGGATAAACAGGATAGAATATACGGGAGAAAGGGGAAGAAGGAAAGAAGGGAGGAGAGGAAGAGGATGCAGACCACGATTCAGCGGATTTTCAACGTAGCTGCACATCTCGCGTAGGGGTGTGCGACTCTTAATGCAGAGGAACCGCCCCCTGAAATCGCGCAGCCAATGGCGCGGCTGTCTCCGATGCGCGAGCTTGGGGGTTGTTAACGAAGAGTCGGAAATACCCCCCTCGTTACACTCTCACCCTTCCGTAACGTAGTGACGATTCATCTCGCAGTGCTCTCGCCATGTTCGCGCTGAACGAGTGGCCCGTTTTACTACAGTGAGGATCTCCATTGGAGTCGGCCGGTGAAGTCGCCGAGGAGGGTCATACATTCCTGTAATCAGTCAATCCTGCGAATCCAATCGAAGAAACGCCGCGGGACCAAGCGCGCGCGGTCGCTTACTATGGCGGGCCCATACTTATCGCCTCTTGGGCCTCAAGCCGATCTGCTTACCGAGTACATGTTCGGGCGTCGTCGTCAGGTCAGTGTACGTTTCTCATAATTCCATTAATTTTTTAAATTTGTTGCTAGAGTTGATCATCATCATTGTTCATTAATCGAGCTTAATATGGTTTTTTGCTACACGACTTTTTGCGAATTCTCATCTATATTCATATATTTATATACATTTAAATAACTCGACTTTCGAAGTATTCTTCGATATAAAAAATCTAAATAAAAAGTACATATGAATATGAGAAATGAAACTCGCGGCTACAGTTTGGACAGTCATGTGAAATTAATAACGAATTAGATTGGATGTACTTAGTGCTTACTGGTCCACATTATAATCATCATACAAAAATTTACATAAATATATGTTTAACATATAAATAAATTAAACAATGAAAATCCTCAATATATTTTATTATGTTTATGTTACTATATTACTGTTAAGTAAAATCTGTATTTTATAATTCGAAATATTTTTATTTTACACAGATTTAACAGTTGTGATATGAACTAGTGCATCTAACTAGTCCGCATTTGCTATTTGTATGTGTACAACATACATAAATGATGTATAGAAAATAATATATATATATATATATATATATATATATATATATATATAAAATCTAATATACTTGATAATAATATACATAAAAAAATCATTTTATGATGTACAAGTTTGATGCATGTATTGGATTAGAGGAAAAGTTCTGCGATATTTTGTTAGCTCAAAATTATATATACAATATCTTCGTTAAAAATGATCAAAATTTAAATTTAAAAAAAGGATTTTAAAGCTTGAAATCTTTACTTTCGAATGATTAATATTTTTTTTTGAATTTATTTGAGTTTTGTAATTTTTGTATATATAAAACGAGCTGAAAAAAGAGAAATTTTTCTTCTCACTTTATGGGTCCGTCATGTGTTAAAAAAATTTGTGAAAATTCTTAACTATCTATATTGTGGAAGCTTGAAGTTTTCTTTACAAAATCATTTTTTAAAAATATTTCTATGTTTTGTTCTTGAATTATTCGCGAGTTTATTCGCAAGTAAAAAGGAGCATTCTGATTGCTCATAATTCCATTTATAAATCATTGTATTGTATCATATTGTTATTAAAAAAGAGCAGATTCTTAAAGCTGAAACATTGCTCTATCAAATAGAATCATGCTAATTTTTTTAATGTAACATATATAGAAATTTGAATTAAAAATATGACATTACTGTCATTATATATAAATAACCATTGCGCAATGAAAAAAGTAATATTACATTTTTTAGCTCAAATGTATTTTTTCAAAAATTTCATCATATTTTTTAAAAAATTGGTAATTTCACTTGATTACGATTTCAAGAATCTGTTTTATTAATTACAGTACAATGATTTTTGACGGAGTTATGAATAAAATCAGAATCCTCTTTTATTTAATCCACGTGTAACTTCATAACAAAAAGTCATAGGAATATTTTTTTAAAAACGAACTTTAAGAAAAACTTTAAACTTTCACGTTAGTAGTTCAAAATTTCGCAATAAATATATTTTGTATATAATTTTAAGTTAACAAAATTCCGCAGAACTTTTTCTCCAACTCAATGCATCATAAACAAAATAAATTTATTTTATATCATAGTAAAATTTTAATCATAGATATTTATACAATGTTAATTCACTCGTTAAATATTTATTTTACAGTCGGTATATAATTGGAAAAATCGCACGAATTTTATATAATTAATAAAAATGATTGGATAAAATTCAAAATTTCTTATTTTATAGCTTTATTTAGCGAAATTGATATCAGTTTTACGCAATTTTATTAAAATTATTAAATTTTTTTAAATTTTGTATTCTTTTCAATTTATTGATAAATAGAGAAGCAATAGTTTATCTCACGTTAACATGATAATATCTACTAATTTTAAATGTAAGATAAAATTGCTAAAATCGCACTATTTCGCCTAAGAATTTAATTATTATATTTACATATTTTCTTATAGATTATTTGATAATTTCATGGTATTATAACGCTGCTGCATTAAATTCATGACATAAAGTTCAATAGAAGTGTTATTATTTAAGTAAATAAAAAAATGATTATAGCATCCTAATAAAAAATTTTCATAAATGAACAGACAGTGTTTCTGCATACAGTGCCAAAATTGTTATAACGGCTTCAGCATGAAAACAAATCGAAAATTTAATAAACATATGTTCAATTTCGAATGATTTCGGAATTATGGGATATTGAATTAAAAAAACATTAATCGAAGGAAATGTTGTTTAATGTTCGCTATTTTATTATTCTAAATCCAGAATCTTTTCCTGGGCACTTATTATGGAACATAATCGGAATGGATTCCGAAATTATTCAATTATTCCCTAGATTTCTATTATGTTTTATATATTTTTTATAGGGAAAACGTGGTTCATAAGATAATGGATTCCCATCGGAATTATTCTCTAGATTTCTATTATATTTTCTAGAGAAAACAGAATAATTCTGATCTGAATTTATTCCGACATGTTCCATGATCGATACCCAGGGCACTTACCATAAAACAAAATCGGAATGGATTTCGATCGGAATTATTTTGTTTTCCTTAGAAAATATAATAAAAATCTGGGGAATAATTGAATAACTCCGATCGGAATCCATTCTGATCTTGTTCTATAATAGGTGCCCAAATTAGGGCCAGTAGGGTCAGATCTTATATTCAAGATCGTCTTAAGTACAGTCTTAAAAAGTTACGAACCAATCAGAGGGCCATATTAGTGTCTTAAGACAATCTTGAAATAAGAACGGACTATGAATACTGCCCTAGATCTTCTATTTGTCCCTGAAATGTAAATAAATATATATTAAGAATCATGGGATACCATTTCACTTTACATTTCCTGTGCGAACATTTTTCATGATCACTATTTTTATTAGATTGAAAGAGGCCGGTAGATCTATTCTGTAACTTTTAACAACAGTTTAGTATTGTTATATTGTCGTTACGCAGCTTTTTTACAATGTAAAATATCTGCGCAACGACATCCCTAGCTAATAAAATTATCGTTAAGAAATTACAGAATAGGTCTACTGGATGCTTTTATTAAATGGCCAGCGAGAAGTACCGACCTCACACTGGATTTTTTTAGGGGGCGAATGAAAGATCTAGTCTAACAGAATCCGGAACAATTATGGTAACTGATAACCTTGCCGATATCATTCGCGAAATTTTAAATATTTGTCATCAAGTCTGAAACAATTTATTAATTTGTGCTAGAAAATGTATTGAAATCGACGGAGGAATTTTTTAACATCTTTATAAAGAAAAGTTTCAAATAGAATAACAAATTTTAAACAACATTTATTACGATTCATGTTTCCTTAATTCAATATCCCGTAACTCTGAAATCGTTCAGAATCTGACGCGACATCAAGCGATAGCGATACCAAGTGCATAAAAATATAAAACGGACCGCTTGATCATTTGATGTGTGAATGTCATTGCGTATATGTTTGTGCCGTTGCCAAATTCGCGACGCTGAAAGAAAAGATTGACATAGAATTTTTAATTGATTGTAGCAGTCAATTTCAGGTTGCGTTGGGGTGAAATTACACGGTGCGGAATAGGACTGCATCATTAAAGTAACCAATCTGCGCTATTCCGCTATTCCATCATACAAGTTTTGTGTGCTATGTTCACATGCCTCGGAGATGCACGATGAATATAATTTAAATATTACTAATATATTACTTTATGTTAATAATTTGCTTATTATTAAAATAAAATATAATTTATTAAATTGTAAAAACAATTATCACTGTATTTAATATTTTACAATTAATATTTACAATCTTATAACAATTCTTTGAACTTTAACACATTTACTATTATTTTTCCGCATTGTATGAACAGGGTATGCTAAAATTGCACGTAATATCATTGTTTTTTTGATCTTGATGTCTATATTTAAGTATTTAGATTTTGCTTCATTCGACTCAACATTACGCGATTCCATATCAATCAGCATCAAATTATTTTAATAATTTGATGCTGATTAAAATGATAGAAAATATGACGATTTATTACAAAAATACGATTTAGGTGACTATTTACGGTTTAGGACACAATGACGCATTTTATATTCTGCAACATCAAATGTAGAATAGCGCTGGTTGTTTCAATAACGCATTCTCTATTCCGCACCGTATGATTTTACCCTAAGCTTATCGAAATCCTATAGTGACATTGCGGCTAACGCAGAAATTGGCTGCTACAAAAATTAACTGTTGCAGACAATTAAAAATACCGTATTTTACCATCTAATAAATTTGTTGCAGCAGCCCATCTTTTCTTTCAGTACCACTAACTTTATCTAGAACTTTGACATCAATAAATTTTAGATTATTGAGAAGTTAAAAATGCAATCAAAAATCTAAAAATATTTTTATTATATAATGTCATCAGTTTCTTTCGATTGTGACAAGTTTAGTCCAATAAAACTAGTACAATCGAGATACTGAGATCAGGGCACCTATATTATGAAAATTTTGCAATTCCAATCGGAAATACGAAATTTCGATTGGTGAGTTTCCGACCGCGATTCTGTTTTTGCTATTATGGTTTCCGAGCGAAATAGGCTTTCCGCTTATTTCTTTAAATCAGGACATCTTTGGAACAAAGTCGGAATAAATTCCGATCGGAATTATTCCATTTTCCCCAGAAAACTCAATAAAAATCTAGAGAATAATTGAATAATTCTGATCGGAATCCGTTCCGATTTTGTTCCATGATAGGTATCCTGAAATTAATTGAACAAGAACGAGCAAAAACTTTTACGACCAATCATAATGTAAGTCTATAAGAAATATTGCTAAATTCAAAATGTCCAAATGATACTTATACTGTGAAAATGTAACAGTACATAGCTGTGAATAGTGAGTTAAAAAATGGAACTTTATTGGACATTTTTGAAATCCTAATAACAAGTCGCAGATATAAGCAAGATCCAAACGAATAATAGACGTATGATACACAATCTTTCCAATTGGAATTATTCTGTTTATCCCTAAATGGGTTACGAACAGTCGGATTGTTTCCAAATTGATCGGAAAATTTCCGACATCACTCGAGTTATCAAAATGTCGATCGGAATGAGGATTAATCAACGATAATGTGCCAATCGTTTCTTTCATCATACATTAAAAAAAAGGGTGGCATAGCATGTTAATATGACATAGCATGTTTTATTGACTGTTGCAGCCAATAAAGATGTTGTACCATATTTTACTATTTAAATTGTTACAGCAGTCTTTTTTTAGTGTAAAAAGTGACATTCTTTTGGAGGTTATATGAAATTGCTTCTCCCGTGACACTATTAGTTTAGAGAAATTTATTTGAATTAAAAAAATTAATTATAACGACAACGTAATGGGTATCTAACTACGTCGACGTGACGTATTACAAAATTGCGTTTATAGTGTATTAAATGCAATTACTATTGTTAATGTTGTTTGGTGAAATATTTTACTTTATTTTGCTGACGAAAATGTACATTAAGGATATATCCACACAAACTTGTATAGCCACATAAACATACACATAAAGAAAATTATTCAATCGCATTTCTCTTATAAAGTCGCATGAAAAATGTAATTGGATGATTTTCTTTATGCAGCTATGCAAGTTGGGTGGATATACCCTAACATGTTTTTAGTTATTATGCCGATGCAAACGGACATTTTGTTGAGATTAATTATTTTTATTGCATCATTATTGATCGTTATTTTCAATTCATTTTCCCTATTCTTCCCTTTTCGCTTAAGTTTATTCAAAAAAAATAGAAAGCTCATTCCGCTCGTAAATCATAATAAAAAAAACATGAATAGAATTGTAGTCGGAATATCGCGTTTCTGATGGGGATAATTAGACAGTTTAGCTAAATTAAAAAATCAGTAAAATTAGACTTATTTGAGCGTTTTTGCACGAAATCTGGAAAAAAGTATCTGCCCTGCAAACTAACATATTAATTATTAAAGTTAACAGATATTCAGGTTAGGAAATCTGTCACATCCCAGATAATACACGACATTAACAGAATGTATTTAAATGTCCTAAGAATATTCGTACATTCTTAAAATGTTTCTATGGATATCTTTAAATGTTTGGTGCTGTATGGGATTGATGATATAGAGGATTACGCAATTCTGTTCTATAAATATAATTTTTTTGTTTTAAAAACAAATTCTCTGCTTTAAAAACATGCTGAGATACCGGAAACTTTCCGATCGATTCGGAAACAATCGGACAGTCATAATAACTAATCTAGGAATATCTAGGAATAAACGGAATAATTCCGATTTAGGAATCCATTCCGAACATTTTCATAATAGATGCCTTGGAATTCCAAAAGAGGCCATTCCAGATTTTTAGAATTTTTCAATCGTATATACGTATATACACCTACGGTAACCGATTTTGTCCCTCAAAAATTTCACAAACTGAGAAGTAACCACTTTTCTATATTAATGCTCGCAGTCCATGCACGATTAATGATACGAACGTATGACTAAAGCCTAAGAATCTGAACACAAGAATTGTCATAACATTTACTTAGAAACTTAATTTGTAGACGTAAGTAACGCATAAGCTTTGGCATATGGCGCGCGCACGCGCGCGCGTATGTGTGTGTGTGTGTGTGTGTGTGTGTGTGTGTGTGTGTGTGTGTGTGTGTGTGTGTGTGTGTGTGTGTGTGTGTGTGTGCGCGCGCGTCTTTTCGCTCTCTTTTAGTGTATCTCTC
>Ga0157363_1001943_pt1 | contig 17792 bp, 7 predicted proteins | sample AttsexASBM1_FD_111477 | JGI IMG/M metagenome (GOLD analysis project Ga0157363, IMG submission 111477) | Fungus gardens microbial communities from leaf cutter ant in Ribeirão Preto, State of São Paulo, Brazil - Atta sexdens ASBM1 | ecosystem: Host-associated > Fungi > Mycelium > Unclassified ... | reverse complement strand
ATATATATATATATATATATATATATATATATATATATATATCTTTATTAATAAAAACATTATAACATGTATATAAAGTAAACTAAATCTCGGATATGTCATATTAAGAGTGGTATCGAAAGTTTAATTTATCAGAATATATCCGTTTTTGAAAAATTGAATTCTAATTGTTCATCGAACATAAACTTACTTTACATAGATTCGAAAGATAAATTATATGCAACGCATAAATTTTTATCATTAATTTAATTTCCATGATATAAAATATCACCGAATATCGACGATGACGAACGTGACTGTGTTTTTAACACAGCCGTTGGAATTGTCGGGCTTTGCGGCGCGTTAATTACGCGGACATGGCCGCGCGTTGTAGCGAGAATTCCGCTTAATATGTTGTTTAACCTCGGCCGTGTCACCGGCTCGGTTCGGGCCGTTCCTTTTTTTTACAATATTATCCAAGGCAACATGCTCTAAAGCACATGTATCATCCACAATATTCAAGTCTTTCGGAGACTATAGAGAAAGTACCGATACCCATTTCATTTTCCATCTCATGTAAACCATTATCCGGCTTTAGAAATAAGAAGTACATTGTGGAAATAACGGGTGAGTAGTTGAGGAAACTCTGCATCTTTACACTGTGAACCCGCCGCCGGTATCCTTATATAAATCGCGCGAGAACGCGCGGTTTCCTTTCACGCGGATAAAAAAAACCGCAAGAGAATCTCGCCCTTTCCCGCGCAGATTCGTGCGGTGTAGGAGGATGGAGGAAGAGATTCACGGTTCGATGGGCCGAATCATCCACTTTGCGAGTAGCGAACTCTTGGAGGACGCCGGTAATGTTTGAACAGAGTCCGCGAGCTGACGAGCGGAAGTTCGATGCGCCGTCAGCGCGCTCGCGACTCCCGTCTAAAATAAAAACTCGCTTCTTCTTCGTCCTCGCATTCGCCTACATCCCTTCAGCTGCCACAACTTGAACAAATTATCTGCCCTCGTGCGCTCGCGGCGAAAAGGAATTTTCAAGCGGAATAAGAATCGAGAACTCGTGAGAGCGATATCATCGTCTGATTTGCGATTCCGCAAATGTAATTGTTCGATGGATTCTTCATGCTTTTCCACGGAAATATTCCGGGAAAAGTTGACTGCCGAGTATGTCGTCGCCGTGAAGAAATGACGGGATATTATGGCCGACATCAATTTTCTCAAGTCCTTTGAGTGACGGAATATTGCGAACTTCGGAGATAAACTTTGAGCGGGATGATGTAAATTTAACGACTAAAATTAAGTACGAGGATGAAATTATTGAGACACGATAAAGCTATTATGGTACAAATTTAATTTTAAAAACACGATTTTAAACGAAGAATATATTATAGATAAATTAAAATTTGAAATTAAAATATGAAAATACAAAACTAAAGTTTATATTTATAATTAAAATAATTCGAAGAGATATTATATCAATACTTTTATAACTCTCTAGAACTTGTTATAAAGCATTCAAGATTATTTCAATATATTTGGCAAATTTGTTGTAAATATTTCATAAGAACATTATTTTAAGATTACATTTATTTTTCTAGGTCCGAAATCAATTTTATCGATTAATTCGAAACGCAAAGTGTTTCTTCGTATCTGAAAGTAGCTCTACTCTTTTTCTTTATTTCCTCGCCAAAGTGAATGGAAACGGTTCCGCCTTCGCAATCTTTTCGATGATGACGTCTCATGCCTTTGATCTAGGTGCCGGATCTTCGCTGTTTTCTTTACTTCTCCACTTCCTATCTTTACTTTCGAGGTTTCGAGACGCATCAACCGGCACTCGAAATATTAAGGAATTCCTGAATACGAAACTGCGCTATTGACGTGCATTTTATTTAAAGAGGAGAGAGAACATCTTTCAAACATTCACGTTTAAATATAGAGTGATAAATCTAAAAATACTACATCTAAAAATATTAAGAAAAAGAAATTAAAATATTGTAGTTAATTTTGGAAATGATAGAATGATGACACAGAAAAAGTTCCCGAAATGAATGCTTGCCCAGGTAGCATAATTGATTCATTTAAATTTAAAAAGTATTCACACTTTCTTAAATTCTTTATGAATTAACGTAATCTGTTCGAACTCTAAACTTAAAAAGAAATAAAAAGTATATGTAAATATATTTATATATTTATATACATATTTTTGTATATAAGTTACTTTTAATAAAAATGATAATAAAAATCAAATTATGATTTATTCTTACACAAAATAATTAAGAAATAGAAAAATATTAGAAAAAGAATAACTTTTGAAAATCTGAAAAAGATTTCACGATTGATAATATAAAAGTGAAAATTTCTTTAGATTCTCTCAGGAATATTTTCAGAAATAGGACAAAACAGAAATTTATTTAGTAAATCGAAAATAAAATAGAATTCGTTTTGAACTTTCTGTGCTATCTGGTACTACATTTAATGCTAAATTGCTAATTCTTATATAAGAAATCTATAAAAGAAAGATATGAAGCGTGTAATATAATCGGAAATTTGTTTCTGAGAATTAACAATCCTTTCTCTTCTTCCTCTCTCGCTCCTGATGTTCCATATATAGTACAGCCATAAGGGCTATACGGAATGTCGTGTAGTCTCCGCTCGGTGTAAATTACGGCCGGCCTGTAACCGGGAAACTCGATGTAATTTCCCGACGGTGACGATTAGACGCGCGAAACATAGAGCGCAAATTCTCCCAGAAGGGGTAGCAACGTGACAAATCCTAAATATTTGGTGGAATATGCGCAACACGAGGACACGACGCGAGTACGAAAATACTCGAAAAACGGATAAATTAATATGTAATATGTCTCTCTCGATCAACAATTTCATGCTAGAGTGACATTTTATTATTAAATATAATCTTTTATTATTGAACATGTACATATAGTTACTTTTTAATAAGATAATATATTAATACACGAAACAGTAGAGCAAGAAAATTGAAAATCCCAGAAAATCCCAGAAAATTGATGTCGATATGTGTGATTAATAATTAATTGCTCACGTGCTGCTCAACTTATCTCAAGTTTAATTTACCGGTGGATTAATGGCCGAATTAATTACGGAATAGAGGGAAACACTGTTTTTTCATTCCTCGTCCTTCGTTTCCGTACAGATTGGATGCAGTTAACTGATCGGGGCAGCGAGCAGAACGAAATTTCCAGGATATTGAACTACGCGAAGGAAAGTGAAGCTTAACGGTGAGTACAAGAACGTTTGTTTTAAAGTCAAAGCATGAAATAAAAGGAAATACTATTTAGAATGAATTAACAGAGAAGAAAAGAATTTAAAAGAAAGAATTTAAAAAGAAAGTGTACGACTTTTAATATTCTTTTTTTAGAAGATATCTAAATTATTATTTACATATATTTATATTACTATTTATATTACTGTATTACATTACTTAATTATATAAATTTATGTACTGTGCATGTATTATATTTTTATGAATATTAATTATAAAATTTTTTATAATTTTATTTTATTTCATTCTATTATTATTTCTCATGCTATTTGTATTTTATTTCGCTTTTAAAATTTAAACACCTTTAAAAAATAATTATCTTTAACTTAAATAATAAAAATAAATAAAAGCAAAATAAATTAATTTTAAAGATTAGAACATTAAAAGATGAAATATATTATTAATAATAAATTATTTTCTTGCATGTATATCTTTTAATGTATTTTAAATAATATTTTATTTTTATAATAACGATATTTTTACTTCATATTTATATTAATTTTATAAAAAATTTATTGTAAAATTATATTGGTTATTACACAGATTATCATTGTTATATAGAACGGTTATATAACATTATTATATAATAGAATATTTAAACAAATCACAAGTACTTTGCAATGAATTTTATGTTTTGACGATTTTTAGTTTTTATAAAATTTCCAAGAAACAAAAACGCGGACATACGCAAATATAAAATAACGCTTAAATTAAATCAACTTCGTATTTTCCCGCATGATTCGGTTACCGTGCCAAATATATAGACTTCCGTGGGAAATTCCTTCTTGTTCCAGCTAATTGAATCCGAACAAAAGACCTATAATTAAAACCGATGGAATTTTATCATCAGTTATAACTATGATATAAGAATGAGGTAAAGATTTTTAAATCATAATTATTTTTTTAAATCTAATTAACACGAAAACTATTAAATTTTTTTTATTTAAAAACTATTTTCTTTAAGATATTAAATGTTACATGTAAAGCTGTTTAGTGTAATTTTAATTAATATTTTAATAGCATATTTTAATAATAACAATAAATTTTACTAATTTTTAACAAAGAAACAAAGGAAAAAGTAATGTGAGAAATAGATCGTTAATACCGAAAAAGATAAGACTTACGGAGATTTTATATATATATGCTCACTTGCATGTGCGCAAGCGATACATATTTTACGATACTTAACGTTGTGCCCGCATGCGGATGTCGGATAGTCTTGGTTTTGTTTACACACGACGTCTTAAGGCGAGAGATTGGAAGGAGCTGTTTGTCTAACTAACACAACTTCCGTATGATAAGTTGGTAACTATACTTGAACGTATAAACAGTTCGCTAAGTAAAATAATTCCATTGACATGTACTCAGTAGATATTATTATATTTTTTTTTTCAAATTCGAAATGTTCAATTAACTTCATATCGTATATTATATACAATCTACTATGATATAATAGATTGGATATATCGGATGGAAACATTAAATAAATCAGTTCGAATAAATCCTCAACTAAATTAAAACTGTTTTAAAAAGTCTGATCAAATGAATCGAAAAATTAATCTCAGAAATAAAAACAGTTTCCAATTTTAATAATATTTAGTAATGTATTTTTAGTAATGTATTTTGCATAGATTCATATAATTCTTTTTCTTCCTATATAATTTAATTCTTGCAATTATTTTTTACATATAAAAATCAAAATATCAAATAATAATTGTAAAGCAAATATTTAACATGATATATTTTGCAATATATAATGTATTTTATTTTATTTTTATATACTTTATCGTAGAAAATGTCTCATAAAACTATATTTTATTAATATATCATAAAATATTTACTGTGTGATGATTCTAATATTTTTATATATGAAGTGACATGATTTTCGATTTATGTTAGATAGTTTTTATTCCGGTATTGGGCAAATAATACTCAAATGATTAGTCTTCTAAATCTTAAAACCTTTTTTCACGAATATATAATGAAATGGAATATTTTCCTCTTATATTGGGCAATTTTTTAATTTATGCATGCTATACTACATATCTATTTTATTTAACTGTCCTAGACATTGTCGACAGACATCCTTCGATATTCTTTGATGTTGCATTACCGGACAGGATTTAATCAGTCGCAAGTAATTCGGCAAAAGCGCAGAGCAAAAGGTGTCACCGCGAGCAGCGGTTTCGGCGGAAATGAAAGGCTCCCATGCACTCTCGGTGTATATTGCAATCATGGCGCTTTGTCGTTGCATGTCGCGGACATGGGAATGAAGTGGATCAGCCAAGGGTAGTCGATTTAAGAGTCGTCATTAACGCCTGAAGCGTATTACGAGTGTGTTGTTGACAGCGCAAAACTACAATCTCTTGCAATCGTTTATATGATTCCAACAAAATATAAACCACATTATATTAATTATTTGATTTTAAGCGAATTGCTTAAAATTGAAACGACATAATTTTATTATCGAAAAATATTATTCTTGAAAATAGAATGTTCCTCCATAAGCAAGACATTTTAACACATAATTTATAAGTCTTTAACCTTTTGATTTTCGTGCTAACTTTCTAGACTTATAGTTTGCAAGTGGAGCGAGCAGTTGACCTCAAAACATTTTCTGCATAATAGCGTTTATAATGTTAAAATTATATTAAAATATAATAAATAAACATATTAATAGTTAATAATACAATATCATTTACTTTTATGTTTTATGTAACGATTTAGAACATCTTTAAAATTAACTGTAATAACAAAATAAATATCGTAGAGATTACTCTATATTCTAGTTGTTGTATAACTTGTTATTTTTGTACAATAACACAATTCCGTAAATAATAATAAATGTTAAATTAATATTAATTAAAAAAATTTTTTTGTAAATAAAAATCAATTGTTTAAAGTAATAATAATATAATATTCCTAAGAATGGATCACCCCAAATAAATAAAATATATCTTTTTGAAAATTGTATATATTATATATTTATTTGTTATAATAAAAACTTATAATTTAAAAATCAATCAGGAAGATGCACAAAATTATCAAAATCTTATAGCATAATTATTCGGAAAAATCATTTTTTCCAAACGATTCGCTCCGCATGACAGTCAAAAGTTATAATATGATTTTGTGAATGATTTAGTTTGTTAAATAATATCTTTTTAAAAATAGCTTTTGGAAAATGTTCAAGTATTTCTAAAAATTCCATAAATAAACTGTGATAACTTAGATTCGTTCCTTTTAGATATATCTCTAGAAATTATATCTAGCAAATGTTAAGATGTTTATGCCATCTGCTGCGCACGAGGAAAAGAAGTATCATTTCTCCCCTTGGTGCGCTCTTACTATTCTTCACATTTGTGTGATTACGTGACCATGCGTTGAGTGAGAATGTGAGTGAAATATGTCACGCGGTCACGCAAATGTGAACAAGTAGGTGAGCAGTGTAGAAAGAAAAATAGTAAATAACAGGGTAAAGAATATGATGTTTCGCAGATGCAGAGAATAATGCGAATGCACTAATAAATTGTTGGTCAAGTTTTTGAACGTGTAACAGTTTCGCCGTGGGTATTGTTGGAGGGTGTTGTAACGGCTGGTGCCGTTGTAACGCCGTAATGGCCGCTTTAAATAGTTTAATGAATATGGAAGACAAGGTGCATCGCAGAGTTCCATTCCTGAAGTTACTCGGGCAGCAATAATATTCTCGCGATGCACGAAACACATTGTTCCCTTACTTCTAACGCGATTTATGGAACGAAATAATATACTGCATGATTAGTAAACTGAACCACACATTATGTAAAGAAGTAGAGTGCTTAAAATCATTTCTTTATTTGTTTTATTTGCAAATTTTTTAACCTGTTTAAAGTTATCTTTTTTCAACAAACTAAGCTTTAGGAGAGAAAATAAATGATAGGATTATATTCTTTAGTTCGTTTGAGAAAAGGATTTTATTTTAATGGGATTTTAGAACGTTTAAATAACGTTCTAAAATCCCATTACATAATTAATTGCGTTTGAATGCTTGTGTGTTCATTATGTTGTTCATTAATTAGATTTATTATTTTATTTCTTGACAATACGTATTTAATTGAAGTAAAATGTTATCTTTTTTCATTAGCAATTATTACTCTTTATGATAATAGATTTAAATACAGCATAATTATTTCAGTTCACTATACATGATACGGCGATATCGTGTTCTGTTTTACGCTCCCATTATACGAGGAAAGTACTGAACCAGTGCTCGAATATTAATAGTTCGCCGGTAGATGATAGCAGAAAAATGATAGTCGACTATTAACTTTCAGTGCATTCGCGTGCAGCCACTAATGATCATGACAGTGGTTACAATAGAGACGAAGAATAAAGATCGACTTCGATGATCGTTCAACGTCACTCGCACTTTGCAAATAATTGTCCGTCATTTAATTTGCATAGTATCGCGCTGGTAGTTTTCTCTAACGCATAGTTTCTTTAACTGTGCATGAAAAATTATTTTGTTATTTAAAAAAAATGTGTACAATTAAAAAAATTAGTAATATTTCTTACCAAGAAGAAAACATTCATTTTATAGTCCTACATTAATTTAACCAGTCCAATACCTGGTCCTCATTGTTTCGAAATCAGGCAGCGGCAGCAAACCGTTTGTTGTACGGTTTACACAAGGGGGTAAGGTAAGATCTATGCGCGACGAATCGATTTCTCGAGGATAAACGCCCGGGCGGGCAAATAATCGGGCGCGTTCGAAGTGTCGTTATAAGGGGACAGCCAGATGTTATCGCTCGGCGAGATGGTAGTCCGGGACGCTAGGACAATAGATACCCAGCCCGGCCGGGATTCGGCCGTTTGGATGCACTCCAGATTGTAAGCTAGAACAACAAGCAAAATCCCGTCTACATCGTTGATTCGCAAGAACAGACCAACCCGCAGCGAATCTTGTTATCAACGCTGACAAAATATATTTGCGAGTAACGCAAATAACAATTTCAAATATACAAGTGTATATGTATAAGCTTATTTCAAGAAATTGCTTTTCATTGCATATGCGACGTCATATTCTAAAAGTACTACTTTTACGAAACTCTGTAATATAAACATTTTGTGTGACAATCAAGTTAGATATCATGATGCGTATACCTACAAAATGTATTTGAAATATCGTGTAATATTTAAAATTTTTCAAATAACAGGAAAATTATATGAAAAATTGTTGAGAAATTTGTAGAAGATCGCTCTGTAACTTTAAAAGTGCAAATACGATTTTATAGAAAGAAAAATGAATATACATAATTTAATATTTAAGATAAGGAACTTAGAAAGCACATTTTTTTAATATATCAAGAATAGCAATAATTTTTTAGTTATGAGTGATAGTAGAAAAAAAATTTTTTGGAAAGAGTATATTGTGTGTATAAACTAAAGAAAATTGAAGAATACAAAACTACACCTTTTAATAAATTTGAAATAAAAATTTTAAATAAATTTATTTTAATATAATTTGTAATTATATAAATAATATAAATATAAGAAATTAAGATAAACGATGACTTTTCGCTAAGAAAAGAAATTATTTCAAATTGATTAAAAAATATATTGTTACAAAATAATAAATGATCAAATATGCAAAATTATTTATTTTAATTTTTTGAAAATACTATTTGAAAATCCTTGATGTAAAATTTGTTTTATGCACAATTATCTCTAACAGTAATCCATTATGGAAAATAATCCCCTGAGAAGTGAGAAATTTGTTCATACTCCAAGAAACTATCCGCGTTATTTCGTCATGAGATTAATTATCGACGTCGCATAAATATCCGAAGGAATCGATCGACGCATTTGCGAAAAGCCGTCGCACTCTACCTACTCCCTTGGTTGAAATATTTGCCGATGCATACCGAGCATGATTTAAAAGGGCAATTTCGCGATAGTAACCGCAATTAATAACGGCGCCGGTCGTTATATACTTCTTCCGGCGCGGCGATCGATTGACAATGGATTATTATCGATCGATATCTTTGGCCCATTGTTGTAGCTATTGGTTATTTCGTCGAGAAGTTCGTCCCGATTGATCAGCAGAATCGGATTGGATGTACGTTGTTCCGGTGATTGCACCAGGGATGCAAATTGTAGCATCGTAGTCATTGCCGTTGTGTCGTGCGAATTCGATTATGAAAGCAAACGCGCTACGTTCGATGGACGCTGTTGTTGCGTATAAATTTTCATCGGCATACTTCGCAAATATACACGAAAATATTTCCATAATTTGTAAAAAATCATTAAGAAATTTGCAGCATTTATAAAAAAATCATTCGATTGCAGTACTTTGAAAATTTTTCGAATAGAAATCCATCTAGCTTTTACCTAATCAAAGAAATTTATTTGTTTTAATTGAAGAATCGGATCTAATTATTTAATTATTTGTATAAAAAAAATTATATAAAAATCTATTCCACAATAGAACTTAATCATCAGAGGAGAGAATTTTCATAAGTGTCAAATGTGAATCTCCTTAATTTCATTTCTGAGAATGCATCATTTAATTTTAAACTTGTTAACGCTGAAAATTCAAAATTAAGAATCGAAACGTTTGTGTGGAAAAAATTATGTAAAAGTAGAGAATATAAATTAAAGCTACAAAACAATCATGGTATATTAGCTCTTATTTAAAAATTATTAGATAATTTTTTATTTAAAAAAAGTATATATTAATTTTATATTTCAAGTTTGTAAAAAAATTTAGTAAAAGTTGTAAATATAGAAAGAAAACCTGTATGAGCCAACGGAATTAATGATGTGTAAAAAAAATTATTGTGTATATTTATTATACATATATATTTATCAAGAATTACATACAAAAGTCTAAGTACACACAAAATCACATATGTTTCACAAAGTGAGTCTTCTTCTGAAATCTGAGTCTTTTATTGATATGTAGATAGAATCAAGTTTAATGTAGAATCTTTAATCTGTTACAGTTGCAAATACCAATTAAGTGTTTAAAGTAATTAAAGTCATTGTATTAAAATAATTGAAGTTTTCTTATAAAATCCACAATATATATTATTAATAAATATAACACATCCCCGCATCGTTAACTCAGCGTTGGCTCATACAGGCTTTCCTTTTACCTTTTACTTTATAATTCTCAAAACTTTATTTGTTATTAGAGTAAAAAAAATTACATTAATTAAGGTATATAAAGGTATATAAAAAAATTCAAGGTATATAAAGGAATTTTATTTTGTTTTAAAAATACAACTTTAAAATCTTTTGAAGCGACTAAAACGAATAGTTCTGTAGTTTTGCAAGACTAGTACAAAGTAGGAAAACTATGAGAAAACGACAAAATATGTAAAAAAGAGGAACAGCCATATTCAGGACTATCTTACCAGTACGCTCGCGAATTCTCTCTCTTTCTCTTTTTTTTTCTTCTTTCCGTGGTCGAAACGGTAATTTTGTATGGAAGAACGTCAAGAATTTTAGCTCGGTGGGTCGGGAACTGAATCTCCTCCAACTTTACGTCCAGCATGGCAAGGAAAAGCTCGCTCCGCTAACAAAGCAAACTTTTCTCAAGAGCGGCGAAGAAAATGCCACGACGTGCATTTCGTATGCGAATTCTGTCGGTTTGAAGGATGCGTCACGAGAGTGCATTCTCGAGTCTTTGCTATTTTTTGATCGGGGTCGTATGAGTAACAAGTCAGCTGGAACGCGTCGATTATGTGAGATGAGCAGACACTCACGTATGCGGTATGGAATTCATTAATAAGAGACGTGACGTCGCGATCTGGAATTGGCGGACGCTGACATGAGCACGACGTACATATTATTGAATCGTATAAAATATTAAATGTTTATCTAAATTGCTATAATAAATGACTTATAATATAATTATCTTTAATATTATTATCTACAATTATCTTTACTAAAGCTAAATTATGTTTTAATAATCAGCACATAATCTTCTTAAATTTATGGAATTATTATAATAATGTTATAAGAATTATAAAAATCTGAAATTTTAGATTGTAAAATTGCACGATTTCTCCATTAATTAAGTGGTGACTCTACGTGTGAACCTATATAACGACGATCTGCGCACATTTGTTCTCGAAATTTCATTGTTGCGGAAGTGAATCCATACGGAAAGTCAACGCAAAGGAGAAACGTCGGTCTCGTGTCACAGGCCATCTACCTGTCGTTCACACATGAGAACCGGCGTATCGTTGACACCTGTTCGAGCGGATAAATCACACGTACGTCGTTGGTGGCGTAACATGCGCCCGGTTATGTCTGGCGTCTCTTTTACAAGCTGAGAGTGAGATCGAGGGTGAGAGTTTTGAATGGAGCCGCCACAAGCACGGCGATACCCACCTGTTTCATCGGTCGGCGAACTTCGCGAACTCCACTCGTACAACTCGTATTTCCGCGTAATAAATGTGATAAATAAGCATCGTGTTTCAAGATGTTCCTATTGCGCGTCGTTCAATTTCTATAATTTGTTGCAAAAATATGTTATACAGGTCAAAAGTAAATGAACTATCCTTTCATTCGTAATCCTTTTTATATTTGATTTTTTTACTCTTATATTTTTTTACATTAAAGTTAAAGAAAAAATTTTAATAAATTTAATATATATTAAAAGTAAATATTGTAATACATTCAAAAAGGAGGTAATTTTTTATGCTATAGTTAATAATAAGGAAAATGCAATTAAAGATATAGATAATCAAGAATAACTTAAAAAAATAAAAAACTGATAATGTATTTATGTTATTTTAATATCGTTGATCTCAGTGTATGATTATAACGTTGAACTAAAATAACTACTTATAAATTATTTTATTAAAAAAAAATAAAATATTTCAAAATAATTTAACTTACTATAAAAGTCATGTGTAAAACATCAAATAGTTTTATTTTTTTTAACTAAATTTTGTAGTTTTATAAATATTTAAATAACTATTGACGAGACCAACTCGCTGGTATATGGCATAAACTATAAAAAAGTTGCTAAAAAGATTATGTTATTAATTTTCCATTTTTAAAGTTAGTTTTATAAAAATCTCGTATAAATGTGTTTATTTTACATTTTCAAGTTTTTTGCACGGAACTTCCTTCTTTTCGATTGTACATTTTCATAGACTATATATATTTGTCTTTATATTATACATGTGTACATATACATATATGTATTACATTCATAGTGGCAACGAATTTTAAACTATTGTCTTTATTGCTTGAGAATTCATTTTGATTCAACAATATAAAGGTTTAATAAATATCTTTAAATTGGCATTATTCTTGCTTTCAATGTTGAAACTTTGAAAGATAAGTTAATATTCTTCTTAAACGATGTAGAAAGAGCTAAAATATTTATTTCAATTTTTCTGACATTAAACGTATATTTAGATTTCTACATTGTTTCAGAGTGTTTGGTTTTCAGAGTATCTATAGCTCAGAGAAAATATTTAACTTTCGGTGAATCCGACGAATTTGTATTCCGCGTATAAATCCGTCCAACGAAGCGTAAAATTCGTGTCCGATTTTGGAGTTATGCTACGAGTCGCGCACCCTATGCGTAATCTAATATTTATACAATTAAGCCGATGGCGGTGGGCGAATGCCAGGGTGAAGGGACGACTAACGAAACCTCGTTAGGCCGATCGGAGCGTGAAACCGTCGGCGGCGGTTTCAACCCTTCAAAATGGCCCTTTCCCTGAAAGATGGCCGAGCCTAGCTAATTTTTACGAAAATTACACGAGAGGTAATCTGCCATGCTATAGGCACGTCAAGACGCCATTTTGTGTCAGGACCGCCTCCATCATCTATACTACTTTTCCATGTTGACTTTGGTCTCGCTTTGCAATAACGCTCGTATATTTAGAAAAAGCTTCGCATAATAAAACAGTAAATTATAATTGTCTTTAAGAGCCAACACAGGATATCCAAATAATTTATTCTACAAATATTAATATAAAAATATACGTTTTGACCACTGATTCGGATCCTCTTCAGTGCATAATTAAGCAAATTAATATGCAAATACGCAAATTAATATCGATAATATATGAATATAATCAATTTTTTAAATTAGTCTTACAAAATTGAAGTTATTTTAGCGAATGTTGAATTCAATCTTAGTGTGTTGTTATCTATTTTTATCAATGCATTAAATTGCCGAATTTACTTAACATCGATTTTACTAAACATTGACTATTATTACATTATTAATTCTATTATAAATTAAAAAGAATTTTGTCACAACCATCTTACATGAAAGTGTTTCGTATAATATATTAGAAGTGTTGACAGCTCACGCGCTATAGATCTAATGAGAATCGTCACGCAAAATATCAATCGATATATACGAAGACGGATGAAGAAAAGAGAGAATATCTTCGGATAGTAATAAATAATTTTCCTGAGATTGTTAATAAATAAATATGAGCTAAATATGTAAAAAGCAAGATATATATATATATATATATATATCTTGCTTTTTACATATTTATATATATATATATATATATATATCTTTCTTACTTCATGAAACAGTCTAATGGATTTTACAAGTACGAATTTCTCGATTAAGTTTTCCACATAATTTGCAAAGAATGTCATATTGTGAAAGAATGTCATATTCTACAGAAATTCAATTTATTTTAACTTAAAATTATTTCTTCTAAATCATATACTTCGATTACTTTGTGACTCCTGTTTGTCGACGCTTATAGTTTTCCTCGCTTAGAGCTGACTTAATAATTTGTCAGGGCATCTCGACTGAAGAAAGGGCACCAGAGTTGGCTACTGGTTTGGGGTTGCGTATCTTTCGCAAAGATCTCGTCCCCAAGAGCATGTGGGCCACTTTGTTTCGGCAATGAGAACATCAAAGGACCCTACCACCGTTTCTCCCTTTTCTTTCTCTCTCTCTCTCTCTCTCTCTCGCGTGCAAAAGGAAGAAAGGAGAGGGAGAAAGAGGTATAAAGTAAAGAGAGTTCATATAATTTGCTTTTCACTTCGACGGATTTCAATACTATCGGAAATCTAGGAATCCATCCATCCCTCTTCCCTCTACCCTTTTCGCTTCCTCTCGCTCGGCAGTAATCGTGCACGTCTCTTCTACAAAGGCACGAAATTAGTTTCGGACGAGATTCGATTTTCTCCGACGGCTGGCATACGGGATCGAAAAGAGGCCGTTTAGCAGGATACACGATGTGACATCTGCGAAAAGCGAAAGCGACGAAGAGATATACCATCGGAATGATCAGAATTGACATTATATAAGGAAAAACATCGATTTTTATTCTATAAGGAAGTGGTTTATGTTAGTGCAAAATTTATAGAAAGTATATGTAAATCATGCTGATATTAGACATTGATGATGAAAAAGATATCTAAATAATAAGATATCTGAATAAGAATCATTTAAATAAAGTTCCTTTGTTTTAAAAAACACAGTTAAATATTATTGTTAGGAATAAAATAAAATGGTTTGAATTATTTCCATATTATTATAATTTTTCATTCTAACGATACAACATTTAATTTTAATAATAAAAAAAATAATAATAAAATATTTTTACATTTCACGATAAACTCAGGTTTAGACTTTTTTAGATTTTGTTTTGTTTTGTTTTCACATGGTGTATATATGAATTTGTTAAAATATAATTGTGTGTGAAACATTTTCTATTTTATTGGCAATGATTTAATACAAGATAAATTTTGCCGTTTGTAATTTATTATTCTGATTGATCTTTATAATTAATAATAGGTAATGATTTGTGTACGTATACGTGAATAAAAGAAAGCTAGATTTTTTAAAACAGTATACTTTAAGATCTATTGAAGTTCTTTTAATTAATCTACGATAATAATAACAATAAATTGTAATAATAAATTTTATACGTTTAAATATATTCAGATTAATTATTCGAGCAATTCGTTCTGTTCTCTTATGTACTTTAAATGGAATATCGAGGTAATTTTTTTTCTGAGAAAAAACCCTATACATTGTGAATCATTCGCGAGAAAAGAATTCCTGATAAACCACTGCGTTATCGTGCTGCCTTTGCTTGGAATATTGTGCTCAACTATAATAGCCGATGACGTTGCATGCACTCTACGAAGTTCTCCGCTTTCACAAGCGGCTTTCTTACAGAATAAAGATCGACGTTGTTTCTCCTTAATGTCAATTCGCATAACTTCCGTGTATTGTATCTCGTAGCGTCGATGTTCATCGTCTTCGCTTTTCGTAAACGTCACATCGTATATAACGTAAACTAACATGTACAGAGTAAAACGTAATACAATCGATAGGGGATGATGCCTCTTAAAAAAATAAACTAGAGACGAGAATAAAGTATTAATTCTGAACTATGTTTCAGAGAAAAATTATTTGAAACCTTTGAAAATTAATATTTATGTTTAATCTATTTACATGTTTATATACATGGTTGACAATAGCTGTTAAAATATGTTTAAAAATTTAATATTTTATTTGACAAATTAAATTATTTTTGATTTTTTATTTATTACTTCCTCAGTAATATTTTTATTTATTTTATTAAAAATGAAATGTGTGCTGTGTGTATTCATAAATAATCATTTTCAAGACAAATTTGACATATAACATAAGATTAATTGTTTTAAAAAAAATGTAAATAATTGTTAACTTTCTATTTGTTAAAATTTTTTTTTCAAATGACATATTTAAAAAAATATTTTTCCGTACTTTTATTTATTTTTTATAGCTGATCATTTTTTTCATCATATACATTTAAACTAAATGTGAATAAATTTACTCTCTAAATCTGAATCAGTGGATAATCACTGATATCATGCCAAGTATGCCACTGGTAATCAGTGAATTAAATATGAGATCCCTAACCCCTAAGCTAATCTTTATTATGTGATGTTACTAACTTTGTTTTAGTGCTTAAATTCAATGAATATGGTATTGGAAAATTGAAATTAACGTGCAAATATCAATATTTTAGTTATGTAATGCTCAAATATTCTTTTTTAGTTGAACTTCACTAACTATCAGTGCCAAGTATGCCACTAGATAATTAGTGACTATTCACTGATTCAGATTTAGAGAGTATACATAAATTATTAGCGCAAATAATGAATTAAAATAAAGCTGAATTTTTAAAAATAAATTCTTCATTTATTGTATTCATTTTTTGTATTAATTTAATTATGCACTGCTTTTTAAAATTATAAAAATAATTTGATGACTGTAACTTTATGTAATTTTAAAATATTATTGTAATGTGCGCGCATATATGTATATGTATGTGAATAAGTTAAACAGAAATTATAAATAAAAAAATATTAGATAATTATTAGATAAGTTTGTATTTGACTGGCATATAATATTTTAATTAAAGTTGTTGCTCATGGCAATAAATAATAATGTCTGTATTTTATTTAAATTAACTCATTTTATTTAACTGATTTCTGTAACTATGACACTTCAGTGTCGCAAGAAAATCTTACAAAATTAAGAGCTTAATTTCTTGAAAGACATTCCGATTCCTTCTTCAGAAGAAGACAAGCTTCGCAGCTTAGTTGCCATTTTCCACTGCGCTTATTTTCCTATAGTCAGTCAGAGAGAGGATGTAAAGAAGGCCCGATTCCCGACGTCACAGTCGCTTCACTGTCGTGGAAGAATCATGAACGCGCAAGTTTACGAGGTTGGCGTGCAAACTCGCCCTGTTGCCGTCGCGAGAAAGAGAAACGAATCGCCTTTTTATTCGGTCGACAAAATCGATACTACTCGTCGGGGCCCGCCCGTGTGTCGACGTGAAAAAGGGCGCCATGGCCCCCTTGGATGGATAGCTGAAACGACGGATGGACGGATGCATAGCAAACACCGTACGATGGGATTTTCAAGGATTCCTTCCTTTCCTCCTTCCAAATACGGTCGACAGCCGATGCTGAACTTAATATTGATTCGCGTTACGCGCTTGCAATAGAACAGTTATTCAATAGACATATATTCGTTCCTGCAATAAAATCAACATTTCTAAGATAATCAATTACATTGATACCAAGGAATTTGCTATTCTTAAGTAAAGTTGAAAATATAATTGAAGAACTTGTTCAGATTTCTTAAGAATACCAATTATTTGAAACATAACAGAAATAATTTTGTACTAATATATAAATATTAACATATAAATTACATAACATATAAATTATTCTTCTAGACTTAATAAATGTATATTTATTATAATTATGATGACCATATTTTCTTAAAGAAAATAAAGGACAAATTTGAAAAGGTTAGGGCTTTGTTCCTATATGTTTTCAAACTAGTTTGTAACTGTCAAGACTCTGTGCATTATAAAATTTTATTGATATATAATAAAAAAAAAAAAATAAATTGAGATAATGCGCAGTTTTCTGATAGTTTGAAACTGGTTCGACTGTATTGGAACAAACCTTTGAAATAATAAAAGGTTCGAAATAATAAAAAATAAAAAACAATCGT
>Ga0157363_1001942_pt1 | contig 17794 bp, 20 predicted proteins | sample AttsexASBM1_FD_111477 | JGI IMG/M metagenome (GOLD analysis project Ga0157363, IMG submission 111477) | Fungus gardens microbial communities from leaf cutter ant in Ribeirão Preto, State of São Paulo, Brazil - Atta sexdens ASBM1 | ecosystem: Host-associated > Fungi > Mycelium > Unclassified ... | reverse complement strand
AAGATGAAAGTTGAATCGAAATTAAAATTAGTTTCAACTGGTCATTTCTTTAACGACAAATACGATTAATCAGTTTGAATAGAATAATCGGCTGATTAATAGGAATCGATAAAACCTTTAAAAAATTAATTGATATCTTGTTACAGTACCTAAATAATTGTCGTGAAACAACATCATTAAATCGTACAGTCTTTTTCAAACTGGAACAATCTGATTCAGAATTGATATCATGTACGGAATCGTAATGATCGTCATAATGATAATCTGTGCATGATGCAGGTAGGCTGTTTTCCTCGGCACTCGATTCGGACATGGAACGTGAAAAATCGCGGGCACGACGTGATTTTAATATTCCTTTCGAATGTCTCACACTGCTATTGCTGCTATTGCTTGCCAATTCATCTCCACTGCTTTCTGAAACTGATCTGACTTTCTCAATGTGCTTTTTTTCTTGTCGCCGTTTCACAACTCTTGCATTTTCCTCATACTCTTCTTCGTCATCAGAATCCTGCTGATTTGGATGAATATTTATAACAATACCATCATCTTGCGGCTGTACGGAGATTTGCCTTTCTACCTGAGATTCAGCTTTTGGAGAGGACTGTAAAAATATTTTACTTGGTATAGACAATATATAACATTCTATATTTTAAAGTGTGCAATATATTTATAATATTTTTACCATTAATTCTTTAAATTTGTTCGTAAATGACGCTGCTGTAGGAAGATCTTTTCCTTCCATGAATTCTGTATCCACTCCAACAAAATATTGTGTTACATTCTCAATATCCTTCACCGTGATGTTAAAAACAACGTTATTGTCCCATGGTTCAATTGTAAGAGTTTCTGGTTCAATATAGCCATTTCCTATCTTAAGACACAATGAATAATGTTGTGGAAAAAATCCAGTACCCATAGATGTTAGCAAGATATGTATTCCTACATTATTATCTAAAATTTTGTGATGAATTGCATCTGGATTTACGTTTTTTACATTTATAATAATGGCTAATTGATTATTGTAAATATTACAAGTATAAGCAGGCAGATTGTACTTAAAATTAGGATTCATAAATACATCAGTGATTTCTGTCTTATTACTAGTCCGTAAGGCAGTATCTTCACACTTATCTGTTACTTCACTTTCTTTATCAAATTTTATATTTTTGCACGCGTTTTCGCACTCTTTCATTAATTCTATTTTGTTACTAGACAAATTTTTTTCATCATCCTTAGACATTACTGTTGCAGCACTGTTTTGATCACTGTCAACTCCACTATCTGCTCTATCAGTATCACCTACTGGTACCAATGACCGAATGACTGGTAAAGTTACAATTAATTTTTTGTACTTTGGATCAAATTTAGCATTCCCACTATCTCCATCTACGGGATATGGTAATGGAAGATCCAGCAAATATTTTGCAGGCTTTTCACTTTTTAGGGTAAGAGATTGTTCATGTACATCGAGTATTGCGTCGTTAGCACTTTTCAACAAGGGCAAATTTATGGTAATCACTAATTTTTTAGGGATTGCGGCAAACATCTTTGCGTCTCGGCTTAAAACAAAATCTTCCATTTCCACATCGGACTGATGTTTTATGGAAAATTTAGGGGTAACATATTTTTCATCTACAGACTTCTGTTGCTTGTCCTTATAATAAGTAGTGGCTGGCGGGGCACGTTTCGGTTTTTCTTCCGTCTGCTTTAATTGGCTCTCCCGACTTTCGTCGTAACTCGACATTATCTTCTGATAGATTTCTGGTTCTATATCCAATGGTTCTGTCGGTGGTGTTTCCGAAGGTTTTCTGATCACTGTAGGATGAGTCATCCCTTTGAAGTTAATCTTAGGAAATTTCAGATTCTTCCTGTCCAATTTCACCTAGCAAAACATAGAGAACACACATTAGAAACAGATATTACAAAAATAAAATTGTATCCTTTCCAACTAATTCTTTTGCATAGTTCATATTTCTTCTCTGCTTTAGAGAAAAAAAAGGACAACACAAATAGTTCAGCTAATATTCATTTCTATCAACGTAAACTTCAATCTCAGTTTAATTTACTTTAACCTTACTCTCTTTTTAGTTCTAAAAATTAGAAGGATAAAGAGTAAGTTGAAGCGAAATTAAAGTTAATCTACTTTGATAGAAATGAACATTAAAAGAATAAATTGGAGCGTAAGCTAATAAATGTATTTATCCATTACACTGGATCAGCATGTTGAAGGCTACTTTATATAAAGTAAATGTAGTGGCATAATAATATAATTAACTTTGACAATGAAATAATGTACATTCTGCTAAATAATGACAATATCATTATTAGATATTTAATCATTTCAAATAATGTTTATATGTTTTTACATTTAACTCCTAATTTCACGTATAGAAGCTTTCAGTGTGCACTAATCTAGTGTAATGCAAAAATGACCGAATTCGTTATGACGAATTCATTAGAGATATGAACCTTAAAATTATTTTCCACGCCATCCATAGCCGTGTTATTAACGATTTCGCGGAACCGCGTGTTCTTGGATGCCAAGTAGATGGTGTCCGGATGGAAGACCACGTCATACACCACACATCGCACATTTTTCTTGTCAAGGTCATAGCGGGGTGGTATCAGCGTATACGGAATAGACCACTGCAGGCCACGGTGACCCTGTTCGTACGAAGGTTGACTGGTGGGACGCGCGACAACGTCGTTCTTACTGATGTTCAAAAAGCACTTCCTGTCGCCGTTCACACTGGTCTTAATGACGTAACCGGGCTCGGGGTTAACGAACGTCACGTCTACGCCCCGCTCCTTCTCGAGCTGGGTGATCTCTTTTTCGTAGAGTTTCCTGTTATCCGGGTCGGCCACGTCCTCCGCGTATTCGATTAACAGCTTGCGAAACTCCTTCTTTTTCAGACAGTCGGTTATATTTTTCAATTCCTCTCGCGACACATTGAAATCCTCCCAATCTTTCCTGCGGTGCTCGTATACGTCCATCTTATGTCGCGCGTGTTTACAAATAGACCCGTCGGTAGAAAGATTGCGAAGAGCGAACAACACGTGGATCGCGGCGCCACCGCACCGGCCGGTCTCTGCACCGGCTTGCCCGATGCGCCCGTTCGATCATACTTTAAAGTTTAATTTAAACGCGCGATTACGTTCTATCGATGAGAAATTCTTCCTCGCTTCCCAAATAGACAAATCTGTCGAAAACAGATTTTGCAAGGTGTCTGCTATCGACAAATTTCGGCACAATGCAAAATGCGGAAATATAATGAGATCTGTTAATGGAATATGATTGACAGATTGACAGAAATTGAAGCCGAATCCATCATTTCGTAATCATTAATGGTATCTTTCATTTAAATCCTTTCAAAATTCTGACAGATTTTGTTTGAAATTTATAATAATTTCTATTTAGACCGGATCACCTATTTAGACCGGACCGTTGACTTAATTGCTGGTAAAACATTGATGCTAATACGAAGCCGTGATAAAGTTGCCAATATACTTATTTGTTAATGTCTTACTTATAGGATTGTTTATCAGATTCTTCGAGGACCAATTTAATCGATACATAAACGATAAAATAGTTCAATTATTTAAAATACAAAATGTTCAATTGTAATTTGTCTAATTCCCTAAACTTTTTCTAATTCTTTAAACTTTTCTTTTAATATTAATAAAGAAAAATAATTAACAAAAAATAATTAACTATCTTATTCATATTAAACATAAAATAATATAGGCACCTACTATTTATTCTCTAAATTCTTTGAAGTGAAATTTCACTTCAAAGAGTAAAAATAATTTTGAAAAAAGGTTCAATTTTTTTAAAAATTTTTAAGTGAATTTTTCAACTTTGAAAAATAATTTCATTCTTCAGAATAAGATTTGCTTTAAAAGTTTTAAAGAGTAATAAAATTAAATAAATTAATTAAATATGATCGATTATTACGATCCTTAGGAAAACTTCGATTAAATTCCGATTTAATTGGTAATTAAAATTTATTTTTTTCAATCAATACTACTTGTGCTATTTCATCAGCATAAATAATTAATTCTTTGTCGTTTAATATGTGGAAAGAAATGATGTAAAGTAATATAATATAATTCGAAATTTTGTTGTAAACAATTTTGCCGATTAAATTAATCGCTGATTAATATTAAATTTAATTATACACGTGCGCACTGGCACATTAAAACCATCGTACACGTTAAAATGTAAAAATGCGTGTTTAATATAAACATAGAAACGAATTAAATGGCGAAATCATTAATATACTTTATTGTATCATTAGGTAAAATATGTATTTTATAATTCAAAATATCTTTATATTTAAATTAAATCATGTATAACGGCTTTAATATCCACAGTGTGCATTATTGCGTCCAACTGAACTCGCTATAAGTTCCGGGTTGAAGTTGCTCTCAGAGATTAGTCATACAGAGTGATATGCAAACGCGACCACCCGTTGCAGTATACATTGGAAAGTGAAATGTTGCGTTTCACCCAATCAACCAATCGGTGGAGATCGTAGGCTGTGGCGAAGATGTAGGAATCATACACAGTTTACAGTGCCTGACCCACTAACATTCTCCTCAGTTACTCGGCCTCGATAATCCATAGAGTATCTCTCGGTAAAAGACCGTGCAAAATTATATCAGTATATTATACACATATTTGACAATTTGATAATAAAAAAAGATGCGTCGAAATCGCGGTCTCCTGTTATCACTTTCGACGTGTCTGACGATACTCTTTGTTGTTTTGAATACGCGATCATCCACAGAATTACTCGGGTCCGCGATTACCACTGAGAAACGCAGCGTGTTGAGGAAACAGGAAGTGTCACGTGCCGATGATCGATGGATTACTCGTAGTCAGGTGAAGACTAATACATACATCATGCTTATTATATCTAAATAAAACTCCACGTCAATTATAACTAAATAGATATATCAATCTAGCGTCGCCTGGAAAATTTTGCGTTTCCCAGAATATCTCTCACTTGAATCTTGACTCTCTCTCGAGTTTAATTGTATATTCTCCAAATGTGTGTATCAAATTAAAGCACGTACTGCGGAACGTATCATCGTTTAATTCTGTATTTAATTAGTGAGCAGCAAATGCAGTTTCAAAGTAATGCATAGAGATGACTGTCTGTGCTTGCGCAATGGAGAATGCATTCCTCGAACATGAGATGTGCATGATGGAGCAAAAGCATGCCGTCGCTTCATGCTATTACAAAATTGTATAGTAATCATACTGGACATATTCAGCGATTTACGTGCAATTAATTCCGCGCGATTAATGCCTCTGTTTTTTTTCACCAAAAAATTTCAATCAAAAATTTTAACCCGGAAATAGTTTCCTAGAGTGATTTTTACATCCCAGCAGCGAGAAAATGAAGTTTACAGAATGTTCTTTATTGATGAAAAAAAAATCTACATTTTATTTTTAATTTCTTTCTATTCTTTTTAAAGAAAATATTTACATAATGATCATAAATTATAAAACAATCAATAATATATATATATATAATTAATAATTATATTTTTAATTGAGATGTAAAAAATACTCCAGGTGAGTTTATGCGAAGAAGTCAGGTAATTGTATTCTTGGATAAAAAATGTAAGATGTTAGTTCCAAATAGCACAGTAGCGCTTGTAAAACGCTAAAAAAGCAATTATATGCACTTTTTTAGCGCTTTGTAAACGCTATTTGGGATACATCCATTTATCAAGAAATGTGATTATAACGTCATTATTTATGATCGTTATAACTATCAACCAGACGCACCGATACATTACTCCGTCCCTCGCCGAATTGGGAGAGTTGCCATACAAGCACAAGCACATTCTTATGTTCACACGCATACCCGGTGCGGGTGGCGAGTTGATGGTGCTGATCCTGCAGCGATTACAAGGATACAATGCTTTCAAACATATACGTTTGCCACCGGGCGACAACGGACTCTTATCAAGTTCACAGCAGGTTCGAGAAAAAAATCCTTTTGATTTTTACTCAAGACTCGATTATTTTTGCAAATAATTTAATAATTTTTATTTATGATATCATATCATATTTCACAAAAGAGTTTCTCAGAATTTAATTTATATCGCAAATCATAAGAAACTTTTGATTTAATAGGAGTTGTTGATAGAAGAGATTACGAGTATCATCCGACAAGAAGCTATTCCCTTAACTTTCGATGGGGATGTAAGATTCCTAAATTTCTCGGAATTTGGACGACAAGGACCTACGTTTATATCTTTAGTGAGAGATCCCTTGGATCTACGAATTTGGCAAAAGTATATTTTTCTACCTATTATTATAGAATGAAGAAGGGAGAAAAGGGATAGAGGAAAGAAAATATTAGGAAGACAACGAAATTCTATATTAAAATAATGATATTTTTGTCATAATTCAGGTATAAAAAAGGAGAGAAAGGGATGCATTATTATGGAATTATACCTTATTTTTGTGGACAGGATCCGCGTTGTGCGTAAGTATTTTTATTGATCTAATTTTCTTTACGTCACCCGAATGATCATCTGAAAAGTGAATTTGACATTCTAATTAAGAGTAATCATTATTAATTATGTACATATGTATATTGTATATTGATTCTATAATTTATATTATTAATATATTATATTTGAATTATATATATAATTTATTAATATTTGAGATTATCATGATAGATTTACTCACAAAATATTTTCTAAAAAAATGTAAAAGAAATTTAAAAAATAAGTATAGATTCTTCAATCTGTAAATAAAACTGTGAGCTTTATTTTTTTATTATTAGGATGCAAAAATCATTCCAGGTGATTATTCTCGAATAAATTCAAATAAATCTTATTGCGTATAATTTCATATAACACTTTATTGCATATCGAGTAGGCATTTCTGTTACTTCAGCTGGATACCGAGCAAGAATAAATATTTTTATGAAAAAAAATATGAAGTGGCTGTTATTGATTTTTATGCTACGTATATTTTTCCCTAGGGAACAAAATAAAACATGGGCAATGGAGCGAGCTAAAACAAATGTTATTCGATGGTATCCTGTTGTTGGTATATTAGATTACATGGAGGAGTCACTAAACGCGTTAGCAGATGAATTTCCCTATTTTTTTAAGGATGCTATCCGTGTCTATAATCATTTCCGTAAGTACTCGTATAAATATTTATCGACCCATATATCTATATATTTTAATCTTATCAATTGAGCGTTTCGTTTTTTTATACTTGTGTCTTATATAATATGTTTCTGTTTACATACAGGACCAAAAGAGAAGCATCCGGCCATTTCTTCAACAAATTCAAGGCTACGAATCAAAGATGCAATCTTGAGAAAAGTGCTTGCACAAGAGATAGAATTTTATCAATGGCTGAAATCTCGACTTCTTAATAAAATATTCAACAATGGATGAAAATACTATCCGATGAAGATAGATAAATCAACTGCAATTAAATAAATCTTGAATAATAATCGAGATAAATTTTCCTTGTTAAAAGGAAATTAAAAAGAAAAAAAAGTCTCTTATGATTTCGTAATTATTATTTACCAAATTATTACCAAAGAAACAAATGTGAACTTTCGTGCCATCTAGAGGTTGATTCTGTAACCACATAAATCATTTTACATAGAGGATAAAATCGTTGACGACTAAGTTTTACGTGCGATTTTTTACCGATTGTAGCGCATCTTGTCAGAATAATTAATTATTAATATTATTATAACTAGCAATAGAACGCATTCGCAAATGACGAAGCCGCTACAATCTTTTTACGTCAATGTAGTTTAATATTTGTAGAATAAATACAGAAAAATACAAAGAAATGCTTTACATACACGTCGACCCTTTTTTTTTCATTCTCTTTTCCTTATTCTGTCAGCACATTTTCACAAAGATAAAAAGTGAAAAATAATATAGATAGAATGCGATCTACATAATCAGATAATTATGTACACGTGAAAATAAACGTGAAAATGTTACCTTTTTCTTTTGCATAGACAATATTGTTCTTTATAAAAAAAATTATATATGTATATTCGAATTGTTCTCTATGAGCATAATTTGGAACAAGAATATTGGATTATTCCAGTATGTTTTTTTTTGCAAACGCACCACGAGCACGATTAATTTTTATAGATTCGTGGAATCAAAATATAAAAATAATTATCATTATCGATCATCACATTAGCGTGTATACATGCTTATCGTGAATGAAAAAGTCAGGGAGGATCGGGAAGCGAGTTGGATTGATTAACGCGAGGATGATGCATGCAACAGGATAACAGAATCATGTTGATGTATAGATGGACCAGCAACAACATGAGAAACGCGTGCCATCACTTCTTCTTCGCGTCTTTTAATCCAGCGCCTGCGTTGAATTTGAAGAAAATAATATCGCCATCCTCAACTACATAATTACGTCCTTGCTGTCTGTACTTTCCGGCAGCCTAACAACAAAATAAAACGTATGTAAAAGTAGGAAATATGTGTCACGTATCATTTAATATAAAAATTATAACTATAATTCAAATACTTTTACTGCTGCTTCCGAGCCCTCGTTCTTGAAATCTTCGAATTTCATCACTTCTGCCATGATAAATCCTTTTTCAAAATCTGTATGTATTTTTCCCGCAGCTTGAGGCGCTTTTGTGCCTTTCTGTAAAATAAAAAAACCCATATTATAACATTTCCATATAATATATAATATTTCCATATTATAACATTAATATGCGGTATTATTATATTAATAAACTATTATTATATATTATTAAAAAATTATTATATATTAATTAAACGGTAAATTAATAAAAATAAATATAATAAAAAGATAAGAGACAAAAAATACATAATACATATTTTTCTTATTATCATTAATGTTATTTAATATATCTTACTATTTTAATATATAATTTTTCCAATATAATTATGAAATTTTCTAAATGTAAATTAATTTTTATTTAACTTTATTGCTATTGAATTCTATATTTACCTGAATTGTCCACGCCTTGACTTCATCGTGACCGGACGTGAAAAAATATTGCAGCTGTAATGCCTTGTATCCTTGTACAATGATCTTATCGAGCGCACTATACAAAGAAAAGAAACATACAATGAATAAATGTGTTTCTTTGCTGAGACTAAGATAGGCTATATACCGTCAGCTATATGCCGAACACAACGAGGTGTAAATTTCTTACTTTCCGCGAATCACGAAAAAATGAGGCGCGTCCGCGGTCAAAGCGGGAAGTGTTCAAGTTGTGGAATAAGATTGTCTCGGGCCAAATATCGTCTAATAATGGGTTAGCGCAAGTGGAGCCGTCCAACGCGCGGTGGGCCTGACGAAAGTCTGAGAGTTCAAAGAATACACATAAAGCCGAACGACTTAATACCGCAATTTTATCATTTCGACTTCAGTCGGGGACCTATTTCCCGGCGCCCTCAGTTATCTGCGGTCTCGAAATAAAATCATGGTATCTTTCGTCCCTTCGTTTGTATTCCCCGATCATTAGGCAAACTTGGGGAGTATCGTGGACTCTCTTCTTCTACTTCCTCACTAACTCACTAGCTGTGAGAGAAAGTTCAGAAAATATTATATAATGAATGTCGCGGGAAATACCAAACGTTCCTCGCTCACCACTATTTCATTAAAATATTTTCCCAACATCCGTCTCTCTTTCTCGCTTATTAAAGTACTTTCTGGTAATTCTGGCGTATCGAATCGGATTTAATTCAATGTTGTTCAATGCCCTAATTGAGTCTCCGACTCATAATTATAACTGTACTGTACGGCTCGATTAAAATTCATTTCGACAAGTAAAAAAAAAAGAGAGATCGTGCAAGTCTGTATATCTGTATATGCGTACAACGCTCGTATCGCCCTGGGGTACGAATGACTCGCTAACCAATCGAATTGCCGAACCATCACCGATTACTTCTCGCTCCACCCACCCTCCTCGATTATCGGCGTGCCCGAGAGGGCGGGAGGGATTTTTATGCAATTTTGCAAGAATTTGAATAGCCGTTCGTAAAAACATAATGCGCCGCGACCGTGCCGGTTACGGTTTTTATTAGCCGTCCCACGTGGTAAGAGTGGGACAGGGGGTCTAGACGCCGAGCCGACCATGCCCACCATCATTATTACCGTTAGAGAATAATTCGGTGCATAGCTAAATGTGGGAACTGCCCAAACTCGGTCGAAGAAGATGCGTCCGCAGCGCGATTTTACGAACGTCCGACCTTCTTTTCCCTGCAATCTTGCGGCGCTTCGTCGCCAACTGGTAACGAGCGACTTATGCGAGAACTACACTACCGAATTTCTCTAAGTTTTAAAGGCGGTGATAAACGACGCGGAGCTCCGGACTGTACCCCCTTATTTGCGAGCGCGACACAACAACATTTAGAGGGTAAAAGTAATAATAATCGTTATAACGGACCAGAGGAGGCCGAGAGATACCAACCTGGTGACTTTGTGTTCCTCGAAGTATTTTGCGTGCTCCGCCTCATCCATATCGAGAATCTTGTTTTCGAAGACGCCGCTGAAAGGAATTAACACCGCGCCCGGATCGTTCTTGTCGACCCATTCTTTTATTTTGATTAACCTATTACAAAGAATAGTGAGAGATATAATGAACTGGGAGACATTAATTCGTCCATTATATCGCATACCATTTATTCTTCTTGCGTATGTAATCCTTTTCCGATAGGTTTATCAAATAGATGATCGGCTTCGACGTAAGAAACAGATACTTGTTCAATACCTCGATCTAAAAATTCATCAAATGTAAAATCAAAGTGGAAAATTCTTTTAATCTTTCAATGCTACTCTTCGTATAGCATATCCAGTTTTGTTTTTTCTGGATAGTTTTTTCCGAAATTTTTGTTTATTTTAGTGCTTTATTGAACTCCTTTTATTAATAAAGATATAATTGCTTGATATGTTGTATTCTTTAATAAGTGACACTTTGATTGAAAAAAACGCAATATGTTCATTTTTATATACATTTTTAAATTATAAGCGCGCGCGCACACACGCACGCACACACAGTTGGATTGAATTAATATGTCATACACAGCATATTATACTCATGATAAAATATAATGGAAGATTGAAAGGTTAATCACGATAAAATATATTATACATAAATGTAAAAAAAATGTTTAAACTCACATCATTGGCACTCCAATCGGCGAACCTAATGTGTTTCTTCTCGTCCGTCAAGACGCCCTTTACTTTTAGAAGTGTATCCTACAACATATGGATTGAAAAATTCCACTTAATCCCGAAATTCATTCCTGTTGCGTAACGGCCTTATTTCTCGACAATCAAATGTAATGACTTCGACATTCGATCTCGCCAGACATTCAGATGCACGAACGTGGGGCCATCGAGTAGGATAATTTCGCGATCGAATCGTGATTAGAGGATCGTGCTGGATTAGTTGAGCGCGCGGTCCCATTAGCTTTGCCGAGAGAAAGAGAAAGAGAGAAAGGACGAAAAGGTAGCTTCGAATTCTCGAAAACTTTTGCCAAATTGCAAAGTCGAGAACGAGGGGGAGATCGGTAATTGCCGTGGGTCAATCCGCGGAAGGAGGGTAAATCCGACGATCGACTCGTTCCAGGAAGCCTCGTTTCGTCCGCGTTCTCTTAATTTCTTCGATAATTTCGTAACTGGCTTGACAAAAGGGGCTGCAACTGTACTCGCTAGACGTTCTTGTGCCACGTATGAACATCAAGCAAGAAGAAAACGCAAGAAAATTCCTTAGACTCTCGTGAAGAGTAGTTCGATAAAATCGATTAGACATAAGATCGATTTCATGTTTAATGATTGATCTTTTTTGTTAAAAATACGGATACACCTACCACACATCACAATTTCGCAATTTCGTATATAAATTCATAGAAAAGATCCCACATAATTCTCATCAGAAGTAGTTTCTGACAAAAAATTGACTCTCTGCAACTTTATTTTATTTTATAGTTAATATAAAGTGAAATGGAATCGAGTTTGCATTATTTTTAATACGTGCTCTCTTGAAAAAATGCTATTATTTTTCTTCATTCTGATATTTCTAGGATATTTGATTGATTGAAATGTAAAAAAGTAATCACCAGATAGAAAACATGACACTTTAAACTTTCTATTACCTAGAAGGAAAATGGTTTACTTGCATTGTGACAATATTAACTTTTGATCACACAAGAACATAAATTATAAAATAAAAGCAAAGTTACAGCCAATTTCGTCGACAACATAAGAATTGTGTACGATTCTTTCGACAGCTTCGATAAAGTCGAAAGAAAAATAAATCGAGTCGAATATACGATTACGCAATTTGCATCTTACATGCTATCACTAGTTAATTTACAGGAAGTGATATATACTATATGTATGCAGTATTCTCTCCACAAGTTTGAAAACCTTACGTTTTACAGGAAAGCCATTACATGACATCGATTTATATATGTTTTTGGTTTAAATATTTCGTAAGACGATTAAATGATGATAAACATTTATCTAAAAAAACCTAAATTTGTACATGCCGAAAATATATTGGACAATTACAGCATCGGAGCGATCAAGATTAAATTTCGCACTTTGATCTATTATTTATATATTATTTATATATATGTATATTGTCACTTATTTTGCAACGTCGTACTTATGTTGGTTGTATATACACAGGTCATTTAATTGTAATTTAACGGTTTCTATAAAAGTGATAAACTATTTGAGTCGCAAGTTGAGTTCAGACTCCGTTCAGACAAAAATTGTAAAATGGCTTCGAAGAATCAGATTTCATTTATGAATCGCATTTTAATTAAAATAAATATTCAATATTTTAATAGTGCATGTTATTAAATCTTAATTGAAAAAAGACAAAATAAAAGTACATACATACGCTATGGTCAACGTATGTACTTTTTATTTTTTTTTTCAATTAAATAATTATTTACAAACCTGTAAAACGTAGGGTGTTCCCAAACTTATGGAGAGTACTATAAGTATGTTATTTATTCACATATTGATGGAATTATATCAGTTGGATCGTTATCATCGTTCGATGGCATTTTACGATGTCTCCGTTTTCCTACGAAATTATTACGATAGTTCAACACAACGTATGTATACTGCCACTGCATACATAACGAAAATGTATAAGTTACATTATACGTTATAGTAATGAATGTTATGCCGATAAAGTCTAATCTAGAATATATTTTTTGCTTCGTGTTTTGTTGTTTTTTATCATTTTCTTTATCTCTTGCCTTTTTGTCTCTTATTCTGTTTCTTCATTTCTTATTGCTCGAGATAAAAGTTGACAAATTTCAGACAGTTAAAAAACACACGATAAGAAACACAATTGTCAATAAAACGGTTAACAAAAAGGAAAAAAAAAACAAGAGACAAAAAACGAAAAACAGCACTGAACAAAGAGCACTGTAAGAGCATTGTAAATTAGGTTTAACTCCGCAATAATGACAAATAAAGACAATGGTTGCATTCAGTAAAAAAAAAGTAGCTTCGCACATAACTGTTGTAAAATTATTTAATAAATTAGTTTATACATTTAGATTCAATAAGGAACTAAAGGCAGATTCGATCATATTAGAGTTTTACAATAGTTGCAAAGTTGCTTTTTCTGCTGAACGCAACCATTTTTAGCAGATATAGAATTTCCGTAGAATTTGCTCCTCTTTTGAAATTATACTTTTATACAGACAAAGCGGGTTCCTCCATTTAAAGAATCTATTTTATTAAAACGTAATGATACTCACGTATTCAGGCTTCAGCTTCTTATCATTGCCGCGTATCACAAGCTTCTCGAGCTTCTCGAGGTGGACGTTCAAGAATTCCACGTCCTTCAGTCGTAACTCTTCGCTAATGATATCAAGGTCTCTTACAGGGTTGACGTCACCCTCCACGTGGGTCACATCATCGTCCTCGAAGGCACCTAATAAAGCACAAGTAAACAGATCTCTCGCGCCAAGTCAGGAAACGTAATCTCGAAACTGGGGTTGCACGATGCTCGTACTTAAGTAACGCCTCAACGCAAGGCTCGCATGTCAACTGTTTAAACGAGCCACCGCCACCGCCACTGCCACACGAAGATTGCCAGGTTGGTTTAATTGAAAAAATTACCACCTGTCAGCGACCTGGCAAGGCGTATTAACCAGTAGAATTACTTCGAAATGTTATTTTCATTATGAATATAATATATACCTAACGATCATTCTCTCAAAGGAATCAGCAGTCGTTTAATGATTATTACGTATTGTACATTATCGCGTAAAGTACATAGATCTTGTGGCTTTCGTAGATATGAGAAGTACCAAGTGCCATTAATTTTTGTTGACAATTATGTGTCTTTTCATGAACATTATGACAAATTTATTTTTCCATTTGGTAACATTTACATTCTACGGAGAAATATTGTAATAATGATTACAACAATTTTTGTTATGTATACTAGAATGTACTGATATTATAACGGAAAATATGATATTTTTATTCAAGGATATACGTTTTATATCTTACAAGAGACTTATTCAAATATCATAATATACAATTCAAGTGATTGAATTCCATCAAAAACAAGTTTTATAAGATGAGTACAGAGATTTTATATAAGCTGTTTTATCACACAATAATTTTTTTAGACAAAAATTTAATTAATTGTGTCATTATATTTTTATACATATAACAATTTGAAATATCTACATAATTTCTCGCAATGTGCATTGTAATTTTATTAATATAATTGATCGAAATGCATATATAATTGATTGTCAATTATTATAGTAATAAAATTAATAAATACTTTGTCATTATATTTTAGTTTAACAAGACTCAAAAAAAAATATAATAATTTCTACTACAATATTTTCTCTACATATTTTGATTATAATAAATATTTCAAAATTATATGTTACACAGATGTTTGTTAATCAATTAAGTTCTTCAGTTTCAAATCGAATTTCTTTAAAAATTTGAAATTTTAAAATAGTCAATTAAAGTCCACATTAAATACGCGTTAGTAATCGAACATGTGTTCTATAAAATAAATTGACGTCTTTTAAAATTATACTTTGTTACGATAATTTCTTGTATTTATGTGAGATAGACAAGGACACGTCCACAACGATAGGTGCAAGTTGATCGATCTGGATTATCGCAAGGGACAATAATGTAATGTGTTTCCAGGAAGATAGTTAAACCATCAACACATGCATACATTCGTAATGCCAACAAGGTGTACATGTGTGTCGTAAAAATAAGTTTGCAATCGCGATTCGCACGATCAACGGGCGCAAAGTAAATATCGCTTGATCTCATCAATAAAAATTTCCTTCTTTCGCCGTAATCGCTATTGTCACGATTCCATGTTTGATAAGGTTCTGTGAAAGTATCTTCTCAGCGATTTATTTATTTATTGCGTCACGTCAGTGTGAAACGATTAAAATGTTATTAATAACGGAAACAAATCGAGTAAACATTGGAACAAATGGCGACATTTTCAATGGTAGCATACTTACGACAGAGATGAAAAATGCCATCGCAAGCTCCGATGTGCGAGAGAAAACTGTTTCCTAAACCTTGTCCCTCGGAGGCACCTTTCACCAGACCAGCAATATCCATTATATGCAAGAAGGCTGGAACTTTACTGAAAATCCGAATTTCTAATTACTATTATCGGATAAGAATAAATGTCGAGAATGGCATAAAGATGCATCCTTCTAATTATTAGCTATAAAATCATCAAAGTTTAATCCTATATCAATGAATAACTGTAATTTCGGTTTAATTTTATTCTTTATTGTATAACTTTTTGCAATATGCATAACTTATGTGTTAATTAAGCAAAAAAATGCGGTCTCGAAATACACCTCATGTAGATTATACCCACTCTAACTTATGCCCGTTTTTATTAATGTAGATTAATTTTAATTTAATTTTCTTTTCTTAAAACTAGAAGTTCTAAGAATTAGAAAAAGATAAAAAGTAAATTAAATCAAAATTAAAATTAATTTATATTGATAGAAACGGGTATAAATGACACATCGGAATGATGTGTCTATTATACGAGGATAGTATTTCGAAAACGCGCTTGTCGCGTACACTGATTTCAACTGAGATCATTGATGATCGCGAATTAAAGGTCGAAAGCATTTACCGCGTGATGCACGCGCGCAGAATGGAAATAGAGGAGGGACGATAGTGACAACGAGGTGTATTTAAATGCTAATGCCAACGGGCTCATTAAACAATTAGCCTTTGAAGGGAGGCGTCGGTGAAAGTGGACGAACTGATGAACAGAGAGACGGAGGGAGGAAGGGGAGAGATTGGTGTATTAGCCGGCTTTCATCACGGATCGTCGAATCATCCGACACGTGCCGACAGTCGGGGTTGTCCGATACATAGACGATGAGGACGCGACGATAATAGGGTGGATTAGAGGGCCCCGATGAATCGGCCGCTCTTTGATCCGACGCTGTTTCGCATTTTCAATGCTTCGATTCCTATCGAATCTGGCGCAAGACAAGTGCGTTTCACATTTAGACATCAGCCCAGTATGAAACCGAACGAGGAGAAAGCGTAGCTTATCCAAAAGGAACATTATTGAAGTATAGTCAGGAACTTTCGTAAACTTCGTCTGCATCTTAATAAATAAATTTATAATTAAAGAAATTTTATTTTTAATATTTTAATAAAGTAATTCGAAACGGATTTATCTAAAATATAAATGGATTTATATAAAATATTTCATAACAATTCAAATTATCCATATTTTTCTATTAATAAGAAAGTCTTTTCTTTTGATCACTCCATCGGAACCATTCATATCGGGAATACAAATTGAGAAAAGTGCGATGTTAACGGCGGCGTTTTGAACACTGTATGCTGTCTTCTTCGCAGTGACATTCGCGATGTTTTGTTATGTAAGGACCATGGTACACAAAAAAACTTAAGCAGTAAAGAAATCAACATGTTGGATTGGCTACTGCTTATGTTACGGTCTCTAATGTGGCCAATTCGCTTACTGCTTACGTTTTACTGCTTAAGTTTTTTTGTGTGCCATAATACTAAGTCTGTATCCGGCTTTAAGATTGTCACATCACGTGCTGAGGCGAATAAAGAAACGCAACATCGGCGAACGAGGACGTTTCGCGTTTCGTAGACGAATTTAGACCAATCTGCATTGCAGATCGCCCCTCGCTCCCTTCCAACTCCCTCGTCTTTCTCCAGGAATAAAAGTGAACAAGTATGGAAATGTCCCCCGTTATTCCGACTCGTTTCCCTTCACGAGGGTGCATCTTTACGCGGCACTATATGCTTCCATTCTGTTGTACACATTTACCCTACGTTACGTTCAATGTACTTTAGGAACATTTCTTGCCTGTTTCTTACCTAGCCGGTTTAAAATATTCGCAGAGGTAGTCGTATCTCGCGTCAGGCACCGGAACGCGACGTGCTGAAAAAAAGAATTGAATAGCTTGAATTCTTGACGATGTAAAAATGATTAACCCTGCGAAGCTGAGCGGTAGATCTATTAGACTCATTCAATAATAAATCTTTCTATTAAAAATGACAAACAATTCAATTTTCATTATGTTTATTGATAGGAAAAAATGGTTGCCATATTGCTATAATTTAAATATAATTTTTTGAGACATATGTATTTATTTAGTTGTTTTACAGTCAACTAACAGTCGATTGTGCTGTTAAATAATTAAATATACACTGCTTCAAAATCTGTAGTTTTTTTTT
>Ga0157363_1001941_pt1 | contig 17800 bp, 13 predicted proteins | sample AttsexASBM1_FD_111477 | JGI IMG/M metagenome (GOLD analysis project Ga0157363, IMG submission 111477) | Fungus gardens microbial communities from leaf cutter ant in Ribeirão Preto, State of São Paulo, Brazil - Atta sexdens ASBM1 | ecosystem: Host-associated > Fungi > Mycelium > Unclassified ... | reverse complement strand
TTAAAAAAGTTTTTTTAAGATATATAAAAAAAGATATAAAATAAAAAAAAAAAAAAAAATTATATAATATATATATATATATATATATATATATATATATATACATATACGCATAAGATTATTTTTATTAAAAAGAACTATAAACATATTTCTATAATATATAGTATTATCTATTTATTCGTAAAATTTTATGATACAACAAACTTAGAGCTATGATTTAATTTTGCATCTGTACAGTTCTACATCGTGAAACAGGATTTTTAAGTATTTCATTGTGAATGTAAATCACGTATACTTTTAGGAACATTCACAAGTGATATACCGTATCATATCTTTTTTTATCTTTTTCCGATAAAAGAAGTTATATACAATTTGCACGTACCTACATATATATTGTAGTACATATACTATTGTAGTACAATATTATATGTATTTATAAGATTTGTTCGCATTGCTTGTACTTTTTGCACTTAAAATCTTCGGTTTCTTTAAATTTAAATATATGTTTACACTACATCTTGTTTTAGATGCAAAAATTTGAGAAAGATTTCAAGCAATGCAAACAAATCATATAGTTATGTGTACTTGACGCATGTCCGACAATATTCGCAAGAAAAAAAAATTGTTGGACATCAAAGCTTATGTATGTAATGAGATTTTTTTATAAAAGATATAAAAAAATAATGATTCAAAAACTCTTTTTAACTGAAGTAGGAAATATCACCATATTTTTAGTCCATATTTCTGATCCATTTAAAAGTAGCTATGGTATCGTATATATTTTTCGTTGCCGCATCCGTATCGTAATCCTCTTTCAAGTAAAAAATTTTAATGTTCTCTTGCATGTGACACGTCAGGACATTCCATTTTTCAAATAGTCTAAAGGAGTTCTTTATCGGATCGACGCATAAACTCTCTCCTATTAAAGAAATGATATCATTTTATATATAATATAAAAACAATTTTAGTCTTTACTTAATTGAATGATTCCAAACCGTATATATTATTTCATTTATAAGCAATCTTGTGTTCCCAATGGAAAATTATGTAGTTAACAATATATTTTACATTACATTACATCCGAATGTCATCAGAATCGCGTTGAATTGTGCGCGCGCGCGTCTTTCTCTCTCTCTCTCTCTCTCTCTCTCTCTCTCTCTCTCTCTCTCTCTCTCTATATATATATATATATATATATATATAATATATATAAACTTACCATAATTAATTATACCTCCGTCCACTTTGGTTTTGATTTCATTCAATACTTCTTGAATTAACTCTTGTTCATTGAGCGACCGATCGACTAATTTCCTCAAATTGAAAGCACTGCATGTGTATGTGTCAATTAACGGACGTAACATTGTATGTAAAAATTCCATGCGACTAGAATGTTCCGGTCTTAAACTCAGCTAAAAGTAATTAAGAAAAAGAACTTATAAGATTAATAAATATATTAAATAATATTTATATAATAATTTAAAAGTTGATACATAGATATTATTATATAGCAAGAAAAATCTAAGAAAAATAATTTACTTTATATTCAATCTTCCGGATTTCCCGTTCTCTCGAGTACTCTTCGTCTGAACTGTCATCAAAATTTTGAGCATATCTTTTGCTCCAAAGTTCATTCTCTAGATAAACTTCCTGTCAATTATTTTTTTTATTACTATATATAATTTAAATAAATTATTTACTATGTAAAAAAAACAAATATACCTCTTTCTGGGTAATAATGCCTTTGTGCGAGATATTCTGTATTGTTTCAAGAACTGCGTCTCTCAATTCTTGGCAGGGCCTACAGAAAATAAACTCATACCTAAGAATGTCGCATAATTTGAGCGCCCGCTCGAGCAGACTGTTTTGCAACACTGTAATATTGTTCTCAGCGATCGCGATTGGATCGTTGATCTGAGACTGCAATTCAGCATACAAAGCTGTTACTGAAAATATAACAAGGTTACGCTTTAAATTAACCCTCTATCTGCAATCATATTTTTATTCTCTTCATCTACAATTTAGATTTTTTTATGTCAAACTTCTACAATATTTAATAAAAATTAAAATTTGAACACAAAACTAAAAAAAAATTTGTTTAAAAACATAAAATTTAATAAAAAGAGAAATACCTTCCTTTATTTCGAAAATATTGAGGTAAAATTTTATTTATGTAAAAAAATTCAGAATGCAGATGAAAGATTAAGCTGCTCGTCGATCTCATGTGTCTTACCTACTATACTGTCCATAATATAATATAGCAGCATAGTGTTGCTATAGTATGATAATTCTATCACATTTGGTAGAATTGATACGGGACGGATCGCTATGATGACGTTTGATTTATAAGATTGATTGCCTTCAATGGCTTCGGTAATTTCTTGTCGCTGTTGCATCACCAGGCCGGGTCCTAAGATATCCAGCTACAAATTCAAAGATTAATAAATTTTTAGTTCTTTTTTCATAACCAGATCATTTTATTTGTCGTCTACCAACCGCATGATTAATAATATCAACATTCTCCCCGCAAAACGCTATGTTCTTTTCACTAAATTCCAACTCTTGTCTTATCGAATCAAACGCTTCGACCAGTTTGTCTAACGTACAACCGTCTCTGAACTTATTTAATAATAAAAATGCAACAACATTCGTTGACATAATCGGCATAGATGTTGACGAATCTAAAAATAATTAGACGATGATGAATTCAAATTCATCTCTTGAAAAATTATAATAAAGACATCATTTCACAATCGACAGAAATATTTCTATATCAATAAAATATATTTATTTCATAATACATACTAATAATCATCTTGACTCACCATACACAATGTGCCTAGCGATACTATCTACCATTTGTCGATGTTCCTCCACAACTACATCTGTACCGTAAAGAGATGAATTCGACATAGTATATTTTAAATATCCTTCTGAAGTTTTTAAAGCCAATTTATTTTGCTGAGCTTGAAAAGCCTTTACCATTTCCTGTTGGAAATCATCTCTCCACATTAAAAGTATCAATTTATTGATGCGAATCAATTTGATTTGAGAAAAATTATCTTTCTTTCTCTCTTACCCTGAGGGAAAATGGTTGACAGAAATCGATTTTGACGATGCCATAACGGCCCCTTAATGTTGACCACATAGCTTTAATCGTCGATGTGAAAGTCTCCATTTTCTTTGGTTGTCCTAATTGTTCTCTAACAAAATTTCCGTCTACCAGTCGTTCGTAATTAATCGCTACAGGTACTAGAAACGCATCCTCAATGGTGCCATCCATGTATGCGTCGACGATGACGCTCAGAATACCACTCTTTGGCATGCAAGGTTTACCGGTTCTTGTGCGGCCACCTTCTATGAAACATTCCATATTGTGTCCAGCACGAAGATTCTCCATGATGTACGTTTGAAGAGTTGCGCGATAAAGAAAATCCTTGCGTCCTGTTACCGGATCGATACGACGTTTGATGTAGAAAGCGCCCAGATTTTTCAGAAGCCATCTGTCAATTGATATATTGAACATATTGTAAATATATCCTCATAAATGTTACTGAATAAGATTTTAAAACTTAGAATAAAACTTTATAAATTCTAAGCTTACCCGAAAAATGGCATCCTCAAATTATCCCCCGCCGCGATCAATGGACCCCTTATATCATTCACAATCATTTGGAAGTCGACCATTATGTAATCTAAGTGACTGCGGTGCAGGGGCAGCATTACAAGCGGCAAACCAGTATTACTCGCCTGCTTCAGCATCTCCAGTTGAGAGGGTATAACGACGATGGATTGTATAAAACAGGGCAACAATTTGTACATCATCCACGTGGCTACTTTAATAAAAGCATTACTACAAGTGCTCTCCATTTGCAGAAGTATGCTCCTGGCTCTGGCTTTCGCCTTTGCGAACGCTTTCTCCTCGCTGCAACCCTCATGATTAGCTGTTTCTAATGCAGTTAATTTGATGGCCTCTTTTAATTTTTCATCATTCAGGACCTACATCGAGAACAAGTTTAACAATAGTGAAGACTTATTTAGCCTAAATTCGATAAGAGTACATGAGAACAAAACTTACTGTTTCTGTAACCCTTGGATAATCATGATTCTTGAAGTTTAATACAAGATATAGATGAGTAAATACTTTCGAAAAAAGCGTTCGAGAATCTGGTTTTTGTGTCAGTACATTCACACCATATGGTTGCTGCTGCTGCTTGAGCATCGATTTTACTAATGTATCCTGGAACAAAAAATCGGAAATAAAATAAAAAATTTTTTTCAATGCAGATTTCGTAAAGACAGCAAAAAATACATAATAAAAATATATAAGGAGCATATATGAGAACTAGAAGCAGCTAATTAATATTCTATTCTTTCAGAAACGTCAAATATAGTAAGTGTTTTAAAATTACTGAACGTGCTTTTAATCTATTTCAAAGTCAACTCATTTTTCTAGCAAAGATTTTTAAATATTTCGTATAAACATTATAAAATTATATTTGTATACTTCTATTAACTCACATTCTTTGGATACCCGCGAATGATAACAATACGCCACCATCGTGACAAGAATCCACGTGTTTCCTCGCACATGCTCTTATCATTAGAATATCAAATACATGTTTATTACTATTTACCACGTGTATACAAATTGTATATTATTATTATTAAACGACGATTATTAGATGATCTTTGATAACAAATAATCATTATCTATGCTGACACTTTTTCATCACTCTAAACACAATTTTGTATTGAAAATATTTTTTTTTTTATTTACGTAAAATTGTTATCGAATTATTAGAATAATTATAATTGCAAAAATTCAAAGTCATTTAAATTGTTTAGTCATACACGTGGCTTATCGAAGTATATGTGGGAGACGAATCTCCCTCTCTTCCTTCTCCGAATCCACTTTTGATTGAATTTTTCCTCTTCAAGATTAAGCCTTAACACGAAGTTCACATTTATGCACGCGTCGATGCATGCGTGCCTACATGCTATAATTGTTCTTATCCGGACAGGGTCAAGTGATGAAAGACGACCAAAGCTTCGTTACATAATTAAACATATGTCAGAGGACATATTCTTTAATTAGGTAATAAGCCCATAATAACTATATGTATCCCTGTGTATCATGAGATCACCATCGCTTGATTATAAATTTCAGTTTATTGAAAATAGAATTCTACGGAATGATCAATCGTTGCGTTGTACACATAATTAATTACACATACGCACAGTTACGTTTCACGAAAACTAAAAGATCACGTTAGGAGGCCAATAGGATCTTTCACTTCGGGACCAATAGGATCTTTAAAAGTTAATGGTTCTTAGGCGACTTATTTGCGTCGTTGTCACACGTCATATGCTCTCCCACACCGATCTCTCATATCGTGTACCGAAAATAGATCATACTTGTAGGTGTAAAGATGTAAATGTGCAAATGAAATGTCTTGCAGACACTCTCTACTTCTCAGGCACAACTAGCAATTAATGCGGATTGTTGTAGAAAACGGAATAAAAACGTTATGTGAGAAGATGTGTCAAGACAAGATTTGTCCATGAAATCTGCGATTTCGCATGGTTAAGAAACTGAGAAGCAACCGGATAATCTCGTTGGATGTATTTTTAGTAGATGACCTATGTGTGTTATTCGATACAGAAATCTTTTTCGTAATCTGAAATATCGATAAAACTTGCGACAATTTCTCATACGTAAATTTCGCAATTATAACGATAAATACGATAAAACTCTCGCGAGTATTATTTTGGCGAATCTAAACGAATATAATGGCTCTCACATATATAGAATAGTTACTACTTTGGATTCTAAAAAGCATTCTAACATATAATAAGATATCTGGTCCAACACACATGAAAGTGTAAACTGAATTCTAATTAAATAAACATAATATATCTAATTGATCTTCAAAGCAAACTGAATTCTCTACTTTGTTTTTAAACAAAATTTCTCTAGATTTAAAATAAAATATAATAAATCATGTATATTTTGAGCACCATAAAGCAAAAAAGTTTTTTCCATAGAGATGCTAAAATTTTGACAAGAATTTAAAAACATTTTATTTATTTTTTTCATAAATTTTAAATAAACAAAAATAAATATAAATTAAATAAAATTAATAAATATAAATTACCGTTTTTCTTCAATAATTTTGTTATAAATCACGATCAATATAGCTCAGTGTAGGATTTCCTTATAAACTATATCTACACTATGCCTATTAATTTTATCGACGAAAAATGGACCGGAAACTGACGCAAAGTCGGAGCGCCGAGACTGCTGGTATTTAACGATAAGTTCGGTAATTAACGATAAGTTAAATGAGTTAATCGGTTGCTGGGTAGCTCCATTCAAGGAGTCTCATGCATGCGTGACACGCACGACGGGTTAGATTGGTGAAAAACACGCAAGGCCGTCTGGAAAAGAACCGCGCATCTCGCCGAGGATGATAAATTATAGACATGATGTGGACCTAGTCCTAGTAACAAAAACTCACCTTAGAAGCGGGCACACAGGTGTTACAACAGTAATGCAGGAATGAAGACTTGTATTTGATCAAAGGCATCAGCGGTTCAGTTTCCTTGATGCTGTACAATGAGCTCTCTCGTATCTTACGCGACTGTTCCCGGTCCTGAATCTTCCTTCGTTGTAACTGTAAGCCGGCTCGTCGAAGACCTGCAATTGCATCGCATTTAACAAATTGTTGGAAGTGCATCTCATTGCAAATGGGATCCAGAGAAATTCTTCGTCTATGCGAAAAGTGACAGAGAATTTCATGTATTCTAATGTTTCATATTTCTAAAATTTAGAGTAACAGACATAATAATCAATTTCAAAATAAAAGAATTGACACACAGATTATCAAATCAAATTGAAAATATGAAGTAAAGTTGATACGAATAATAAATGGTCTATGAATTTTGATTCCAATCCGATTCGGCGAGAGAAAGGCGGAGAATACAATGATTATATTCTTAAATCTGTTAAATGTAGTTATGGTATTTACGACTCGAGAAGTTGCGATAAATATCTTTCGTCTTGCAATCGGGACATGCATTCTGTATCTACTCGCAGAAAGAACAATACGCTGTGAGAGAATAGTTAGAGTCACACGCCGATGATAGCTATCGATTGATAGTAATTGTATATTCTCGCGACACGTAAGAATCTTACGTAAGAATAGCTTCGAAATGAAAGAAAATTACCATCCAGCGAAAATCGTGTAGTCGTCGGTTCCGCATTTCGCGTTACTTGCGTCTTGGTTTCCCATTTGGCATATATCTCCTGCAGACGTGTCGATAACACGTCTACCATTTTGTTGGGTCTGCAATTAATATAATCCAATAAAAGTTATGAAATTGTTTAAAACAAAAGGAAAGAATTATATATAGGTAATATCATTAATTACACCGAAACGTCTTCTTTGAGGAAAAAATTTTATTCGATATAATATGATATACGTTATGTGTACTGTATAGAGTAAAGTTTAAGAATAAAATTTTCCTCGGAGAAGGCATTTTAAAATGTAACTATAAAAGGTAAATTGAGATCGTTGGTGAAACCTTGTTAAGGATAAATGTTAAGAAATAGAACGAACAATAAAAGTACAATTATCTCCACTATGCATCGTATATAAATATTTTATGTGTGTCGTAAATAGAACGAACAATAAAAGTACAATTATCTTCACGATGCATCATTTATATTAATATTTTATATGTGTCGTGCAACAACGATTTCAAATTTGTTGATTGGTTGCAAGAAAGATCCGAAAAATTCTCTACCTTGCAGCCAATCAATAAGCTTAAAAAAATCTTGTCGTACGACATATGAAATACCAACTTAATGTATTATATATTTGAGAAAAATGATATAGTCGAACAGAAATTAAACGAAAAAATAGACCTAAATAAATTAATTAAAAGGAAAGGAAATTAAGAATATATATGTTGTGCTGATTTTTCACGGCACGGTTTGCAGATCCACAAAGAACTTCGGGAGATGAAATTAGATAGCCTTGTAGTTTTCTAATAGAATATATTTAACTTTACACCAGTAGTTATCTTATTCTACTTAGCATTTTCCACGTCGCGGTAGATACTGTTACAATTTCATTTAAACGATAGACAAAATAACACGATGAGTTTCTTTCAAATTTCTGATCGACGAAAATTTGTCCGCGGTCGCGCTTATATTCTATATTTTTCGAATCATCTTTGAGCGTTCCGCGTATCGGATGAAGACAGCTTCCGCGCAATTTCTGAATCCGCATTTCGTAAGTTTACAATTTATATTCACTCAGGGTCTTTTCTTTTATATTAATTATTTAAAGTAACTTTGTTGAGTATATTTAATAAATCGGTTCCGGCAATCATTTATTTAATCGTTTATATTTCTTGCACGTTCATGGCGCAATTGTCACTCCTGACTCCTGTGCAATTAGCACTCCTGACAATATATAGAGGGAAAATAGAGACTTGATGAAACTTCGTTGAAAATAAATATTGAGATACTAAGAACGATATGAAGAAACAATCTTCATTTTATTATTTCTATATTTTATTATAACAGTGATTTAAATTGATTAAGATTAAACATTATGAGAAAAACGGATACACTCCTTCGTAATGCAGCATATTATCAATTAATTTGATGAGTAGAAACACGTAATACGACCTGCTAAGATGCGAGATTACGAATCATTTTGTATCACTGAAAAATGGATTTACGGTTTATTGATCCGAAATATGCACGATGAACTCAACAATCATCGTTCATCCGTTGCGACCCAAAAAATTAAAAGAAAGAAAGGGAAAAACTTTACAAAAACACATTTTAAAACACGTGACAGCTCTTCATTGATTTAAAACAAAATGAATAGTGTAACATATAATAGTGTAACCTCTCGTCCCTTTTTATAATTTCTTTTTCCCAAACTTCTATGACCTGAAGAAAAAGATGCTATTTGTTCCTCAATGCCGGGAGTACGTTGAGAATTGCAAGCGATCGGTAAAAGGTTCTACAGAATTTAAAAAACGAGAAATAATTTTCTAGCACTTTTCAAAATATAACAATTTCTCTTCGAGAAACTAATATTTTTTAATAATAATTTAATAATTTTGTTTTCTCTTCGAGCAAATAAATAATGAAATTTTTAGTAGCTTTAAATATTTATTAAAATGCTGACGTTAAAGATAAGCTATCAACATACATACATATATACTTAAGAACTTTTTCAAAGTTGCGAAATATTGAGATTGATACCATACGTCATATAATGTTTATACATATACTGTGAACTGGTTTACTTGACGTATAGATAATTATAAAATGAAAAAAGAAGGATCGTTAAACTCATTTAATTACATATAAAAATTCTATGTGCAATTGATTCATTCATAACAAACGAACAAATATAGAAAAATCACAATTATGTATTTTTAATCGATACGACAACTTTAATTATGAAGCGATACATCTTACGTAATAAACTTCTATTTGCGGAAAGCTCTAGTTAGTGACACAGCTGTACCCTTTAAACATATTTTTTTAATGTAGTACAGCGCTTCATTTATAAATAATTTATTTTTCTTTTTTGTCTGCAATAGCATCACAATTCTCGGCGTATGCACTATGCGCAGCAATGTTGTTACAGACTGTACTTCAACAGTTCAGAGGCGAAAGATTGCTAAGAGTTACTGTCGATTAGGCTCGTACGATCCTGACAATGGCGTAGTAAGTCTAGAGTTATGCGAGAAACACTCAACTGAAAGAAAATGCAGTGATTATCATCGAGAAAGTTGTTCAAACGAAAAACGTGAAAAATTAAATAAAGATAATTAATTCATAAATGTTATAACTTTTCGTAATTTTAGTTTGAATTTTGAATGGATATTTATTTTGTAATCGTAAGAACTGCAAAGAATCACGCAAATCCATCTTTTTCCATAAGTGCTAAAGGTATAATTGATTTTATTATTATATGTTATTATAATTTATTAATAATAATTTTGTTTTACTTATTTTTTGTTTGCAAAACGTACAAAGATATTCTGTCTTTGTACGTTTTGCATTTTCTATCCAGAGTAATACCCGCGGATAGAATCAGATTTCAAAAATCCTAGATATTTTGTATACAACAATAACTACACACGCACGCACGCACGCACATAAAAGTATTGAAATTTGAACTCAATTTAATTGTGGTACAAAGTCAGTTCTGTATCAATGAAATTGATTTTTTCAGATATTACGAAAAGAAAGAAAAAAAGGAACATAAATACAGTAAGTAATAGTTGAACATATATGTTTCGGAAAAAAGATAGTCCGATAACATAATGATCTTCATTTTGCTCTAATTCTATGTTTTGTAAAAAAAAAAAAATTTTCTTGAAAGAAGAGAAAAATAATAAAAATAATGCTAGAATGAAATGCAGAATGACTAATATTTCCTGTTTTTAATGCTTCTAATGTCGAAATACTTCGTGACGGAAGTGTGATAATGCTGATATACACAAATGTAATATAATAACTGTATGTTCACAGCGGGCAATCTTTCAAATTAATCGTATAGTATCGTTTATGCTTAATTTAAGTTTGATTTTTTCTGACATTAGATTAGAGGGGCAACTGATAATTCTAAGATACATGCATTATATACATGTGAAAATGTTCATAGTAACTGCAGTTTCTCTGAAATTACGAAAGATAAAGCAGACTGATGTAAAGAATAAATAGAAAAATTTCTTACACAAAACATCGCATTTTTGTGTCGTATTTTTGTGGCGTATTAGTCGCCAGACAATTGTGCAACAATAAAATACAAAATAATGATACATGTGTCAACGTTAACGAACAATTTTCGATAAAAAAAAACTTATTTTTCTGAGAAATTGAGTTTCTACAGATTTTTTTTGAAATTTGAATATTATTTAAAATAATTTTATCTATACATATCTAAAATTTCGAAGACCTTAGCGGTACCGAAATGGAGATATTCATTTTCAAAGTTTCAGCTTTTAACATGTAAACTCCTATATCAAGCCTGAGTTTCTGAATAGTTTACATTTGTAATTTGATGAAATTCTCCTTCTTGTACGCTAAGCGATGAGACAGGGCATGCTGTTGCCACATTTCAATGTTTTCAGTGCAGACTAGTATTCGTACATACAGATACAACATTTATGTGTGCGCGCGCGCGCGCGCGCGTGTGTAGGTGTGTATGTACGTCCTCAAAAGTTTCTCTCTTCAGACAGCACGCGCGGAGAAATATATTCATAGATTATACGCGATTAATTTTCTAGCATGATTGTAGCCAGAGAAATATCTTAAGAATTTACGAACTTTGATCCTCAAACATGTTAAAATCTCATTTATTTTTATAATCGAAAAAATTGAGCAATTAATTCATCAGGATCATCCAGAATACATAGTAACACAGTACACAACCCTGATAGCAAGCTATGTTATTTTGTCATTATGATATTAGCTTGTCATTTTGACGTTGGCTTGCTATCAGGGAATTATTTTTAGATTTTTAAGTTTCTATGTAATTTTTAAATATAAACTTCCAAATTATTTGGAGACTAATTTGTTTAAAAAAATTGTTAAATCTATGGTGTCAAATTTAACCTAATGTGAGTCGCCACTACTCCTACTAAATATATCATTATTTTATACTAAAACAATGGTTATATTTGACACTATACAGTATCAATTTAACACTATATAGTGTTAAATTGATACAATATAGCGTCAAATTTAATTATCTATATATTATAATTTTGGTAAAAAATAACAATATATTTAATAGGAGCAGTGGCGACCCACATTAGGTTAAATTTGATACTATAGATTTAACAATGAAGGAAGGTTGTTTTTAATGATCAAACCTAATTCATAATTTATATCTGAATATGTACAGATAATAATGTTATAAAGAAATTATAAACAAGTCAATTTTATAAACGAAGAAAAATGAAGTATCACAGAAATATGTGTGTGTGTGTGCGCGCGTGCGTGCGTGCAAAAAATCCAAGAGATCAATTTTATAGATCGTAAATTGTTCTATGAGTAATTTTTAATTTATCATTTTTTTATAAATAAATCATTTTCTATTTGTTTACAATTTTTATTCGAATTTTTTAACTATACAATCCATTCAAGTTTCATTTTTCAGGTTTCATAATTGAAATGGGAATATGATGATATTTTTACAAAATTTTTTAATTAGTGAATTGATGATGAAAAATATTGATAAAAATAAATAAAAAATGATTACATGCGTTAATACACAAAAAAAGCATGCATATTACATTTTTTTTCACAAAACACGTCTCATATTTTTATCTGTAGAATATGTTAGCAAAAAAAAATACAATGTTTCAAAGATGTCCGGTTTGACGTGGAATGTCTCATAGATTGTAAGTACTATATATAATAAAGTTATATACTAATAAAGAGAGTCATTTAAGGAGAAAAATGTAAAATATTAACTGACTTTCAATGGTACGTACAAATTAGTACAAATTTCAGTTGCGTTAATTTTTGCCCTGTGTTTTTTTTATGGTCTTGCCAGCTTAAATATTAAACTATCAGTGCCACTTCCTTGGAAATGATACATAATATAGAATTGTTTTCGGCAGTACAAAATAGTATTTACAAATTCAATCATATTGATTGATATTATTTTTCTATTTTTCTTTTATTTTGAATTAATCCTGTCAGAATTAGATTTATTAGTACTAATTTTGTACTAAATTGCCATTAATAATTTTGTACCGTGTTAACTTAACAACAACTCATCTTAATATACGATTTCTTTCTGGTCTTTTTTATAGTTATACATATATCTTTTTTATAATTGATCCCTAGATAAAAATTATTATACATATGTGCGCATGTCTAATGTAAAATTATTTTTATATGTGAGCATCCAATTTTTTGCACGCCTCTGCGTGCAGTATTAAGAAGCTCTATAAATCAGCAGAATCAAATCGGACCTATCAGAATTTTTAGTAATCATTTTGTACTAAATTGCCATTAATGATAATTTTATATCGTATGACATTTCGAAAAAAATCGCGGCGCTGCTGGCTCAATATTAAAATTAAAAGGCGTGCAAAAAGTTGGATGCTCACATATAAAAATAATTTTACATCAGACGTGCGTATATATGTATAATAATTTTTATCTAGGAATCGACTATAAAAAAATATATGTATAAAAAAGACCAAGAAGAAATTGTCTGCTAAGATGAGTTGTTAAATTATAGAGGAAAACAATTTTAATAAAAACGCTATCAACATTCAAGAAGCTGTGTTTTTATCTTACATTAGGATGTCTATAAATCTACTATAAATATCTATAATTCAATGAATCTCAGCTTTGGCCGCCATGAATCTGGCTTTGACTTCTTCTGGTTTTGATCATTTGCATGCTATGCATGCTTGCTAAGAATGTACACCTCTAACGCTTCGCTTGGAATACAAGTTTTTAAGCAAATCCGCGCGCATAATTATGCAAGTAAACTGAACAAGATGTATGCTAAATTTTAAATATTTATTTGAATAATACCAGCTAAACATTTATTTGCAGTAAATATTTAGTATTTGTTTAATATTTAATTAAAAAAATGTTAAATCAAATTAATAGTTTTTATACTAAATATATAAATCTTTATATTTAGTAAATATTTAATTGGTACTATCAAACAAATTATTTATTAAAATGTTTATGTTTCTTTTCAGTATAAATGTAATGATACGTAAACTTCTCGCAACCAGTTTTGTTTCTACTTCGAATTCATTTGTGGAAAAATTGACTAATTTAGTTCTAGACAGAGTAAAAGATCATGAGATTAATCAAATGCGTATAGAATTTTCGGTCACAGGATTTTTCTTATGCAAATATAATATCGTGTATTGGTTATATGAATAGAGATTAGATATTGTTTTCTATGTGAGAAAGGAATATATCCGCAGTTATCTTCCATTTACCATTACACAAAATCTCAAGTGATCTATGCATGTTGTGTGTAAATACGTGGGTATGCAATGCATGCTGTCACATTAAAAAATCGGTCCCGCAGAAACGATCCGATTATATCTGCAACTTTTCTCTGTATCGCAGACAGGTCGGTCATTTTTCATAACAAAATTTATATTTATTGCAATCTTTCCGTGACTGGTATTCATAGTCTTATATTCAAGATCTTCTATTCATCATCTTAAGAAATCATGAATCAGTCAGAGAGTTCCGTATTAGCATCTTAAAACATTACTTAAAAAAGTCTTGTTTATTCAAGATCATCTTAAAAAATCATGGACCAATCAGAAGGTTTCGTATTAACATCTTAAAACATTATTTAAGTCTTGAAATAAGAATGGATTATGAATATCGCTCTATGATTCTTTTACATATAAAAAATAACAAATGCTATTAAAAAATAATATTAAATACTGATCGTAAATTAAAAAATATATCCATTATAGATTGACAACAGCAATGTGTTATTTGCACTCTAAGCAAAACTTGGATAATTGTATAATCTATATAATTAGTACTGTAAAGTTCTAATAATAAATTATAGATAAAAAAAGGTGTAACTTCAATTGACTGTAGTTAAAGGTTAAGGAGATTCAATAAGACTTAAAAAAAAAATATTTGCGTATCATTTCCGATAATGAAATAAACATTCTTATTGCATTTAATAAATAAATTAGGAGAATATTAGATTAAAAAAACAATTAAATTAAAACGGAAAGAGATATATTTGCATCGCGTAATTATTTTATTTTTAATTATTTTATTTTTATTATTCATAGAAAATCGATCGAAATTATTTTATCACATACAACAAAATTATAAATAAGGAAAGAAATTAATGACATATAGCACCAGATGTACGTGATGTTTCTTCAGTTGTAAATAATGAAGTTTTGAGGAATTGTTCTAATAATAAATAAATGTAAATCAACTAATTATCACATAAATAAAAGAATTATTTCAGAGAATAGAAAAAAACATATGAGGCAATTCTCTATCAATTATAATAAAATGTTGTAACAAAGATGAACTGTACCCCGACGATGTTGATATGATAATGCGGATGACCGATAAATATACGTTGATACATCAGAAGACATAGGCCATGTTTATAGCCTTTAAAAATAAGAGAAGCAAGAGTCTGGACTTGATTAGCAATAATTGTCAAAGTCCACACTGATAAGTCTATCACGCGAAGAGAAGGATATTCGATACTTGAAAAAGAGGTCCGAGGGAAACCAAGAGCAGAAGAGAATAATATTGTGATCGTACGTAATTCAAGAAAGCTGGAGATTATATGTGCCGCCATACTCTGAAATGACTCATTAATAGCTCTTGAACATTGGACGGACATGATAAAAACGAGAAGGCGAATAAAGGGACAAAGAATTAGCCACTTGTGCACCGCATCCTTAAATTCTTGGAATATCAAGAATGTTGTATTATAAGAAAGCTTAACAATCTTAGAAAAATTATCTTCTGTTTTTATTTTTATTTTTTCAAAATATTTTGCCATTAGAAAAACCTTGAGAAATTATAGCTGATTATCCACTAAAAAAGAAACATTTCAGTAACGTTTTGAAATACTTCAATAATATTACAATGTTGCTGAAATGTTTTGCTGGAACGTTTCTTTCTCTGTTTACTGGGTTAACGTGGGTCAAATGTGGATGATTACGAAACGATCAACTTCCTTTTAAGTTAGAAAAATATCAAAATATGGTATTCGGTTTGGATGTTAAGTCTATCAATTATATTATTTATATATACTATTTAACAAAATACATTTTACAAAATACATTTTACGATAAAAATAAATCCAAATAAAAATATGTCATAACGAGTGTTATTATGTTATCGCGATTAGAAAAACATTTATTTAAATTGCTCATCCGGTATAGCTAAAAAAAAGTGATAGGAACGATTATATTTAATGAATATGTAAACATATCGGAATTATTTAATGAAATAATTTTTGTGTATGTGCAGATAATTCATGCAACTTCCTCTTCTTATTAACACACTAAAGTAATAAAAGTAAAGTGCGAACGTCAGGAATTTTAAAAAGTTAATGAACTGGCTTTTAACTCCTTTTCGTATATTTTCGGTGAATCATAATAACAATTTTTTGTCAATCAAAAGATCGAATGAATGTACTAGGCAGTAACAATGTTGTAGAGTAAATTATGCTTTTATTCCGAAATCGTGAAACATTTAACAATTGAATAATTGAACGTAGACGCTCGTTAACACTTGTTTGCTAATTCCTTCGACTCAAGCTCTATGAATTTATTTCCATCATATCAGATCAGGTTATCGACATCGAAACTTATACATTATTAACAACACTAATGGCGAATTCGATTGGAAGAATTAGTGCGCCCAATCGAATTCGCTAAATCACACGCATTACTTCACCGACCTACATAACTCAATTAGTAGAATGATGTAATCATTTTAATCACAATGGAAATTATCAATTAATAGCAATAAACAATGAACCACACCTTTGTATATTAATAACAAAATTTAAAATGATGCTACTGAAATTAGATAAATAAAAAATCGCACAGATTTTCATATAATTTTAAAACACAATTGCGCTATATCTATTTCATTAAAATGTTTAAATCCCAAGATTATAATGACAATTGAATAATTGCCGAAAAAAATCTGTTTGAAATTCGTTAAAAATTTCGTAATTAAAAGAAATATATATGTAACTGTAAATATATATAATAAAACTGAATTCAGATGTAAATAATAATAGCATAATAATTATTTCGAATAATTCAAATAATCAATTATAAATATATTTGCTCCAATGAAAACACGAACGTTAAATGTGATTGCGTTACATTGCGTCGTGGGAAATGAAAATTACCATCGACCTTGCGTGTACCATATAGAAATCATGCTTGACAAGATGTGGCTAATGAATAATAAAGAGCAAAATCGTGTACAATACACTTTTGCGTATAAATGTGTATTTTGGCACAATTGGCAAATGATAACATCAGGTGAATAATCACGTTGAATATTTTCACGAATCTTCTTCTGTAACAGCAAATTTATTGAAAAAAAAAAACAAAAATACTTTCGATAGCTGTCAACAATATGTTCGCTAGTGCATATACACACATGATAGCAACAACTTAACAACTTTCCAATAATTTTGTAATTTGATTAGCATTTGAGCGGTTCTATATCTAAAAAACTCTCTTTAAGAGGATTATTAACAAAAAATAAAACTCATTGGCTTTTCTTATAATGCTCGTTTGTCACATATAGGAACGGAACATCCAAAAACTTCTCAAAGTGAGGATTATTGATGGATTTGTATTTGGTTGCCAAATTTTCCAATATCATATGCCAACAATCAAATGAAAAAAGAAAATTTTCTATACCTTTCTATCTTTATTTTTTAATTTGAGCAAAAATTTTTTCGCTTACGATGTTGATTGGAAAATAAAAGCCACAGCAGCATAGATTTTTGTATAACATCGCACATATTTATAAAAGAGCAGTAAGCCTTAAGAATCTAGGAGTTTCTTAAATTAAAAATATTTTTAGAATATTATAATTGTGATTAAGCATTTTAGAAAAATTAAAAGTATATATATATATATATATATATCATTCTGTTATAATAATTATATAACAATTATATAATATTATATAAAAAATAATTATATAAAATATTTTTAAGAAAGAAAATACCCAAAGTAG
>Ga0157363_1001939_pt1 | contig 17801 bp, 5 predicted proteins | sample AttsexASBM1_FD_111477 | JGI IMG/M metagenome (GOLD analysis project Ga0157363, IMG submission 111477) | Fungus gardens microbial communities from leaf cutter ant in Ribeirão Preto, State of São Paulo, Brazil - Atta sexdens ASBM1 | ecosystem: Host-associated > Fungi > Mycelium > Unclassified ... | reverse complement strand
TACAAATTATTCGTAATTAATAATTAATAATTCATCTCAAATTAGTTTAGTTATAAACTTCACTTATAATAACCAACTGTTAAAGTTAGAAAAATTATTGACATCGTCTGAAGAATATAAAGGACATATTAATATAGTAATAGAATATTGTTATCAACAAACTTTTCGACATAGTGACATTTATTCAGGTAACAAAATTGATAAGTTAGACATAATTATAAAGCGCAATCAAATTTCGCACGTTAACGAATATTGCGAGTTTTCCAAGTTTAATAAGTTACATGTTTCCCAACATAATGTAAGATGATTCATTTTCGATACATGTGCAAAACGAAAGATATCAAAGATACGTATCCCTGTTCTATTATTTCGTGATAAATGCTAATACGTATCGTATAATTAATGTTTCTGCTGGTTCTCATAAATTTCGTATAATTCTTTGACGCTATTATTCCACGATAAAGAATCGTTCCAAGTATCGTTCATAATTAGTTTGCTCCCTCGTTAAAACAACCGAACTGAAACTGACCACGCTGAAACTCGACTTTAACTTTTATCTTGTTAAGATGAAAAAATTGCAACAGAATTTTTATATAAAAAGAATTAAGCGACGGTTTTAATCAATATAAAATAAATTTTTGGCAGCTTATCGTTATTTATATGAAAATTGTACGATTATTGTGTTAGATAATCGTTATTCTACATTATTTTGGTATTGGTAGGTTTTTTATTTCCCGATTTCTCAATGTAGGCACATTGAAGTTGCAGTTACACGCGAGATACATGTAACTGCATCTCATTGAAATGCTAAATAGCAACCACGTAAATGCGCGCTAATTAAGCACGAATATTATTCTGTACGAATGTTGTTCGATAAATCTGATATTCACGTTGTGTTTTTCATTATTTCGCTTGACGGATTAATTACTGACAGCTCATTGAATGTCCGATAATGCAAAAAATCTTATGGAATATTTTTTTATACATTCACTGTTGCAATATCGTATATAAGAATTGATGATATATTAATTTATTAATACAATGAATGATAATCAATGTTATCGCATAATAATTAATTGCGTAATAATTAACCATTATTACGGCAAAGATAAAAGATGCGAAAATATAATATATTAATAATGATACTATAAATGGGGTTTTTGTAGACCATAAAAGCTTATAAACATATTCACTATTAAAATTTCGCTTCATTTAATATAATAGATTGCTTTAATTAAATATCAGGATATCTGTCGACTAAATTTTGCGCGATAAATGCGGTGTAGTAGAGATATACTTCTGAATTTTACTGATAAGTATATTAATTGTATAACAACATATAAATATATATAATTTTTGCTGAGATGTACTTAATAATAAATTTATAAATTTTCATTGTTTCATTAATAACATTCATTAATTATAACTGTCGATGACTCGGTTATGCATGCGAAGACGTGTCGCATAGAATTTGCCGCTAATAACACAGCCATCGAAGCCGTCACGAAACCTTTTAGACCAGACATTATTAAATTATGCTGACTTGACCCATATTCAAATACGTGTCATTTCCTTTTTTACTTAATGTCTGTTCATAAAATGTTGCGATAACGCTCGATAGTGACTTTTAAGTATAGCAGCTTGTCGCGACGTTTCATGTTAAATTTATGAAAAATAGAGGGGTAACCGAAGTAAGTCTCCGATCGAAATAAAGTAAAAATCGACAATGACCCGGATTTCCTTCCTTTTCAGGCGAAGGAAACGCAGATTGAAAGAGGCACGAGATTTCCGTATTCAATTTAACATTTATTAATATGCAAACGCGAAACTCACTCGGCGCGAAACAACAAGCTCCCTGATTTCCGAGAGATGATCGTTTGACTTCAAAATAAGTCATTGTCAAGTCAACATTTTCAGAAATTGGATCACCCATATCTGAATTCCATTTTGACGTAACGAACCCTCAATTTCCTCGCGCACGGAAGTACACGTTAATTATCGGCAAGCCTGTGCTATAACTCGCTTCAAGTCCTGCTCTGCAAATTCTGCTCTGACGAAGACCCGCGTCACTGGATAAGCGTCTTTCTCGAGGCGGAAGACGCCATTAATTGGAGGGCGAGTCGCGAAGGGTAATTCAGGAAATGGGACTTCCTTCCAGCAAGACGCCGGTTGCGCACTGGGCAAAGCACCGCGGATTGTTAAAACAAATCCTTTGTAGCGGGCGTGAGGTAATTCTATTAATTGGACTCGGAGAAAGGAAGAGAGTGCAGGTGCGCAAATATCGGCATTTCTAGCGGCAAGATAGACGAGAATCTAGTTTCTCCGTTTGCGCGCGAATTCGTAGTCGACAAAGAAAGGTCGATTATTTATTTAGCATTCAAGCAACTCGTCGTCAGTGCGAAACTTAAAGTTGCGACAACAATTGAGAAGAAAGGCTGCGTTCAGCAAAAAATGCAACTTTGAAAACTGTTGTAAAATTCTTGAATATGATTGGTTTATGTATATTTAGAACTAGTGAGAAACTAAGAAAAAGACCAATCATATTAAAAAAAAAATATTATTCTTTAATATGATTTGTCTTTTCCTTAGGAAATGAATATTTTGAATATTTATACATTTGCAACAGTTGCAAAGCTGCTCTTTTGCAACCAATACAGCGTTCAAAAAACAAGTTGCGTATTTTTATTCAGAGGAAATCTCTCTATTCAAAGCATATCGTAACGATATCGATCAATTTGAGGCGTTCATTAAATTTTCTAATATAACAAAATAACAATTTATATTGGCAGAATGTTATAAAGGAAGATTTTTGTGAGAAAGCTTGATAAAGCTTGATAAAGTTCAATGAAGTTCAGCTCAAAATCAGTGACATAAATTTGATAACTTTCGTATAAAACATGAAGTTACTATGTCAGCAAGCAATTATTAAATAATTTTGATTAATTAAACTTGCGATTTTCAAAACTTTGCAATCTCTTCAAATGATAAATGACTTTATGTTTTCTTAGTTCTTTTTCTTCTTTTTCATTTTTTCCATCATTTTTTCTCTTATCTTGGATATAACTATCAATTTTATCGAAATTAGAATTGGAAGATATAATCTATTACTTTTATTTTTCATAATTAAGTAAAAGCTGATCTCTTTTTAAGTTGATTTTATCCTAAATTTCCAATTGTAAAGTTAATTAGTACAATTGAATTCATCATAAAAATTGAGACTCATCAGAAGATTTCTACATGAAAAAGATAAATTACTTAAAAACAAAGAATATTTAATGCCTTTTGCAATTATTTGCTATTTAATATTTTTGATACGACATTTAGCTTAAGCAAACAAATGAGAAACCTTTTATCCGCTTACTGCAAATCCTTTGAACGTATACGCTTCGTAGTTCATAAAGTTCGATTGTATGCAGTAATTTATCATCTGTCTGCAGATAATTTAACGATGAGCATGCAAACGTCTTTATTCGCGTGAAAACATCAATGATAAAATATTTCATACAAACATGAATCTTTGACTTTACATAAAATGTGTCTCACAAATGAATGATTTGCAAATATTCGACACTTTATACCTATAAGAGATTTTTCATTTATGCAAATTCTACTAATAAACTCTAAAGAGATTTTTTTGGTCAGACTTCCGATTTATAATCTCATTGAAAGAATGTATAACCGCGTTTGGCGGTCAGGGTTTTAATTTACCTGCTCGGAGATAAAAATAAATTTCTTGTCGCATGCTGCACGAGGATGATTGTGAATAATTAATACGCGCGCCAATTTTGTCGACCGTACCCATTAGCTGATTTGATTGAATGGTTTCTACATTGATGTACAGTCGCCAAGCTTGAAAGTATTCCAAATCCACTGAATAAAACCGCCATAAGTACAAATAAATAGGTAATGAGCCAACGCTAGTTCGCGAGAATGTAATCTGTTTTGTTCAAGAGATTCTCATTCTTGATTCAAGTTAATTAACATTTCATCGCAATGCTCTAGCATGTATTTCATATCTCAAGTGAGACGAAATGGATAACAGCAAGTAATCGATAATGTTGATATAATATTGCGCCAATAATCACCGATCACTCAAGGCGGCCAAGAAATAACGTTGAAACGCTGGTTGACGACGTTCATGTTATTACTGAACCGTGTCAGGTAACGTATAACAACAAGGACACACAATAGCTGCTATGAGTAACGCCATTATCGAATATTGCAGAACTATCTCTGCATAATGCGGATATATAGGATATTTATAATGTCGCTGAATATTTACTAGGTCTATCGTTAAGATGATAACGTTTGTCGTGCTTCAACTTTGTCAAGTTTCCAAAAATTGGAGGGTCTTCGTGTTCAGAAGGCCCTCCAAACCTTTATTAACTTATTCGCTGACTCATTGGATAAAAGTTGACTTACTCCGTTTTTAGCAAAGAATACCAATAAATTTTAATTTCTGATTGGTTCACCGATTGGTCGTTCGATTTGAAAAATTCAGAAACAAATTGAAGCACTCATTCATGAATTGTTCAACTGTTTAATTTTGTAATTTCTACCGACAAGTGTATAATGATGAATTTTCTTAGTTTCAGTATATATTTTTAATTAACAATATATTTTCGTAGATTTACAAAGTATTTATTAAATTTTTGAAATATCGAGGATAAATACCGAGATGTCGATAAGTATATATAATTATGACTCTAAGATTCAGACTACAGAAAATATCTTCATCTGAGTCGACGCCAGTCAGCGAGAAGGAAATAAAAAGAAAATCTATGCATTGTGAAAAGCGGAAAATGTATAACTTTTATGTATAGCTTTTTTGTAGTTGATCGCAAACTCAGGCTTGTGTTGGTTTTTCCTCGCGATTGGACTGCGTCAAATAAATTAGATTGAAAAACGTAAGGAACCGCTGAGGTAAAAACACAACAGACAATCAGAAGCGGAAATATGAATAAATGTCGAAGAATGTCGGAGTATCGTGATGGAAATTAACCGAGAAACATTGGAATTTTGACGCCAGCTAATGTATAAACTCGTGACTATTACTGTAGTGGTGTAGAAATTGCAAAGGCGGAATTCCGGATGTCAGTGATGCAAACGTAAAAATAGTGCGCCCAATGCATCTATGAGTTATCAGCGTTGAAGCATGTTATATAGAATCGGATTCCAACGTGAAATTTCTTTCTCAAAATATTTCAGAACCTTGTCAGACAAAAACTCAGTCCAATGGCGCATATTATTTAATATAGAATGTTTTACAATTCTAGCATCTTTACATTATACATTTATAAAATAAATCGAACCAATCTTATTTTGAATTACGTATACTCGCGTAAGATTTATTTTATATTTTCGTAATTTACTAAATATTTTTGCAATATAATTAAGTAGAAAAAGATTGTTTTCTATTGCTCATCTAATTTCATGTTAATTTTCATTTTTTCTCAATTTTAATTTTAATGTTTTGTGCTTCTATATTGTAATCGAACGTGATATAATGCGTGATATAATGTGATATAATAAATTAGTATAATTTTTCAAGCATTTAAATCTGCCTGCAATTATAATTGGCAAACTACATTTTAAAAATCTCCATAAAAATTCTTTCAAATAATAAAAATTTTTTGATTCATGTTAGACTAACCGATTATACGATAAAAAACATTATGTATTTGTGTTGGAAATGATCTACTTACGTTCTTGTTACTATTTGTATTGAATTTTTTAAAATATTTGAGTGTAATTTAATATAATGTGATTACGTTATTTAAAGATTTTGTGTGAAATTAATATTCAATGTTTCTTAGTATTAAAATAATCACAATTTATGAGTAAGTGAATTAGTATGTAACATAAAAATGTGTACAATATAATTAATAGATTATAACTCGGTTGAAATAAATCCATACAATCAATTAATACCTATTCGAGCAAACACTGAATATAATTTAACACGTGAATATAATTTATTCAAGTAAACATATCAAATACGCAATCGTTTCGATCCTGATTTGGATCCTTATCAATGCTTCAGCATGATCTAAATCAGGATCGAAATGGTTGCGTATTTGATTTGTTTACTTGAATAAATTATGTTCACATTGCCAATCAGTATTTGCTCGAATAGACATTAATTGATTATATATAAAAATATATTTTAAAACGTGAATTTTAAGATGAATGAATAAATGTTAATTTAACATATTATAAATGTAATTATATTATAAAAATATAAATAATAAAAATATAACTTCCACAGTTTTGTGGTATTTTTTTTCACACAACATCTGTGTTGTCTAACATTTTCGTCTTAAATGAATACAAAAAAGTGAGTGAACTGTTTGGAACATGTATTATGTTTGACACAAATTTTCTAACAGTACATGTAGATAAGATTAAAGATAAAATATTTAAACTTTGCTTAGTTGTAAGAAATAGCTTGGCGGCAAAATTATGTAATTTAAAGAAATTTGATAATAAATATCTTTTTAGAGGTTATAATGGATAATGATCTCTCTAAAACTGTTTTCTAACAAAAAATTGACAATATATTTATCATTAGATTCGTCATTTAAAGTAAGAATAAGTATTTTATGGGAAGGTTTGTAAAAAGAAGTGCAAGACTGTGTCAATTGTAGCTTAATTCAGAAATCTGATCGTATATTGATACTGAGCGTCAGATTAGAATATCGTTGTTATACGATCGTCATTATCGTTCGACACGCGAGCATGCGAAGAAACACACGACACGGAAGAGCGGAGCGTAATGTCGAGACGAGGAAAAGACTGCACAAAGGAGAATTGAGCTATTGGAGCGTTAACCTACGTCCAGACGACCTCTTTTTCTAACTAAAAGAAAAAGAGAGTCTCGCTCTGAGATATTTTGTTTGCTTCATAAAAATTGCTAGCAAACGAAGATTGGAATGTTTTATAATGCCTAATTCAGGCTACGGACAGTACTTCCAACGACTGTATAGTCTTCTATCCTCTTCTGTTTTTAAAATATGTATGAAAATGGTTATTAAAAAAATTAAATTTATTTTGCAATTATGTTCTTTCTGAATGCATATATCATATTTCTACGTTATATGTCATTCAAATCCGAAAAAAACTTTACTCTACAACAAACGCCATGGACCAAACCCAATCGAAATTTCGTGCTGCGTACACGAAGAAAAGAAAAAAAGAAAAAAAGAGAAAGTTTCATTTTACTTAACAACATAAAACATTTTGGCATTATAAATTACAAGTTATATATTATAGATATATATTATAGATATATCCCTAAATCTCAAAACATCAAAATAGAAAAAAAGAGAGTCTATAAATATTAATCTGCACCCTGAAGTTATAACCTATCAAAGTTACAATAAATCTTCCAGACCCATAGTGTGTTTTCTGAATTTTTGAAAAGTATGTTCTGGGGTTTTAGGGTTCATTATATTATTTAATTTTTTTGTTTTCGATATCACTTTGATGCGCTCCGTTATACACAAACATACCGCATCGCGCAGCTGATTCGACAGTCATATTATATATCACAAATTTCGGGCTGTAGCACACAAGCGCGTTGTCTTCCTGAGCGTGCTAAAATACACGATAAACGGCCGATTTCATTTCTTTTCCATTTAAAAAATATCTAGTTGTTGTCCGCTTGTTTTAAATCCGTTTTCAGTTCACAATCAGGCATACTTGTCATCTTTGTACCAATATGGAAATATTGGTGGTTACGATTTTGAATAAATCTGTCCTAATTAGCTTTTACTTTTATTTTGATGTTGCCTCCGGCTTCATTTGATGAAGAAAAGAAGAACATTCCGTAGGTCACTTCGGACCGAAAAGACAGAACAGTATCCTCTCACATACGGCCCTCTGTTGACTGAACTGAGTTAAGTCAACGCCGCCCACGGTCTGGCACGCGGCCTCTAGCGCGCGCCAAGACGAAGAGGGATGTACCGCGCGAGGGAATCAGAGCCAGAGGGAGGACGTCATCGGGGGACGTGGATCGTATGAGCAACGGAGACAGAGACTACCGAGATGGAGTGCGAAGTGACGAGGCTGAAAGATGAGGTGTGACAACGACGGAACGAGCGGAACTGTGAGAGAGGTGCGACAGAGCGAGAATAGCGGCGAAGGGTTCAAGTATAAGGATACCGAGGCATGCGCCGTCCTATCATATTGATCTCGCCATAGTAACGATTCTCTCTTCTCCGACGATGTTGGGATGCACTATAGCTGCGTGAGGAAGAGGGATGGAGAGAAAGCGAGGAGCTGAACGGGAGGTTCGGAGGAGAGGGCGAGAGAAAGAGAGAGGGAAGAGCGCAGGCAGGTCGTATCGCATGGTGTACCACGCTACCCCACGATGCGCGGATGTGGGCCGCCGAGGGTTGAACGCGAGGGAGAACGTGGGATGAAGAGAAAGAGAGTTACTGGATAGTCATAGGGGGAGAAGATATGTATATGACGAAAACAAGAGCGAACTAGTGAGAAAGAAAGAAGAAGGATGGAAAGAGAAGAGAGAAGAGAGAGAGAGAGAGAGAGAGAGAGAGAGAGAGGACGGAGAGAACTGCGAGAGACGGACAGCATCGTGATCGAGATAGAATGATGATACAGGAGGTGTAGAATGATGGAGAGAGGTGGGATCTAGATGTGCACGACGACTAGCAGGTATACATGCTGGATCAGACAAAGAAGATGGAAGCGAGAGAGGATAAGAAAAAGATAGATAGAGAAAAAAAGAAAGAGACAATGAAAGAACAGAGTGACCGAGAGAGAAGAGAGAGAGAGAGAGAGAGAAAGAGAGAGAGAGAGAGAGAGAGAGAGAGAGAGAGAGAGAGAGAGAGAGAGAGAGAGAAAAGATGGTGAACGGTGGCGGTAGGCTACCACAGAGCTAGCGCCAAAGCGGGTTGAAGCGGCGGTACCGCGCGGCGCTGCAGCTAAATGAGAATCAGTCCAGCGTTGGTCGCCGGCGAGGCCGCACCTGACAACCCCCTTGATGGGAGAGAGTGATATACAATAGGCCCCGCGATCGAGATTTAGAAAGGTCTATTTGACGCGCGCTTATTTGTTATAGCGGGAAGGAAAGATCAGGGATGTTCTCGCGGTGCTGCCGATTGCACACGTTCCGAGACCCGCAGTACCAAGGGTGAACTTTCTCTTCCATTATTCACCCTGACCCGATGCTGCAGCAGCCGAGCGAACGCGGGAAGCTCGACGTACGGGACGAACCGACAATCGGACTGCGGATGCGTTTCTGAGCCCATTTTCTACACAGCAAATACTATATATATCAAACTTCGTAATATCACTTGCGATCGCTGGTCGAGGCTCGTCTGATATCTCCTGATCGCTCGTTGTTGTCGGGGATTATTCGTGAGATCCGAGGGAGAGAGGGATCCGAAAGTGGTAAACGGAATCCGCAGACTAATCCAAATCGAAAGAAATGCTGCCCGCGCTGCCCGACGATGTCGCGTCGTGGTGCAAACTGTTCAGACCATAGTGCACGCAGGTTGTACCATCCGGTACGGGATAGCAGCGTACGACGATATCGGAACATTGCTGCGTGGAGGCGGTCACGTGCCCCCAACGGAGCTAGGACGATGCACCTGGCGAGCCCGGTGCAGGTGCGACCGGGCGAGCCCTGAGGATTCGCGATTGCTCCGTTCCCATCGCGCCGAGCGGCTCGCCGTCGAGGACAGCTGATCTTTCGGGTGATTCAGGTCGAGGTTCGTCCTCGCTCGACGCGCCTGGCAGCCACGTGCGAGGACGAGCAGACGAGCGGCGGTGAGGTGGTGGTAGCGGAGAGGGAGGTGGAAGAAATCGGTAACGTGGAGAAGGTGGTGCTCGACCGGGTCATCGAGGAAGAAGGTGCCTCGTTCTGGCACCTTTTTGAGCAAACATGAGACGCTCGTGGACGCTTGTCGCAGCGATAGCCCTGGCTGCATCGGGTGAGTGACTCCACTTTCAGGAGAGTGTCTCTGCCATTAGTCCGACAATGTCCATCCACACGAACCTTAATTGCGACGTGAACTCGTCCACCGTATGTCTCGTTAACCGGCTCGGTTATCCTTTTTTGTCAGGACGTTCCTTCGAGTTCCCACTCCTACTCGTCCCTTCCACAAGTGTCTGTCGACGTCACACGTCACTCGTTGCTCCGAGCTTCCATTTTTCTTTCTTTCCGATACTGTGAACGCACGATAAAGTCATAGAATGTATCGTTGTATATATATATATATATATATATATATATATATATATTTTATAAGTATAATATCAATTAATTTCTTTTTAACCTCGTTTTCGATAATAATTAAAACGACATGGGTTGCCGAATAGCTGACCATTCTGAACAGTAGCCAGTCATTTTTTTGTGATTGATGATGTCATAGATTCATTTTTATCATGCGACTTCTTATTGTACGATTCGTAGCAATTTGTTATGTACTTGTTGGACTTGCGATCGAAAATGTATCATAATTCGCATTGATGAATTTTGATTTCTAATGCAGTCCAACAACGTAGCTCAAGAAACTTGCTGCTCTCCAGAATTTTATGAATCTTCATCTTGGTATTCATGATTTGTGTATGCAAAATCATGGAAAATCGGCTGTTCATCAAACATACGTGAAATTCCTCAAATTTGAAGTTTTCAATTTCGCGTGAGTGGTTGTAATTAATCTCTGTTCGTGCAAGTTGCGAAATTCGCGCAAGGCTTCTATTTGTAAACAGATAAATTTCTTGAAGTTTGTGCAAAGAAATTATCAGCAAATTTTGTTTATACAAATATGCTCGTCACAATCCTATTCTTTTCGTTCGAAAATCTCGAAATTTTTTAATATTATTTGCCAAATCACTAGAGAATATCGTTCTCTAGTGATATTCGAGCGATAGCGAACGATATTCTTGAGTCAAGAAAAGCTCTTCAATTTTGCTGTTTATATATCTATGAGAAAACTTCTATTTCGCGATGATCCTTGTTATTTGTTCGCTTAGATTCGAATTCGGTTTCCAAATATCGCGCCGGACGGTTAAATATCAAGGTTACCGTCCGATTACGAGGGAGGGCGAGTTTCGCTTTCCGGTGTGGATGTTCATCGCGATCCTTCATCTCTTCGACGTCGCTCTCTCACTTCCGGGATCGGCGCGAGCGCCTGGTCGAGTTTTGAGCTTTGAATGGAGTAGGCAGATGTAGAACACCCGCAATCCCGGGAGGAGAAACAGGAGAGGAAGCCGGAGTGACAAAGGGGGATGAGGACGCGAGAGGGTAGACGCGGCGTTTCAATATTGACGTCAACCCGCGATGCTTCCAGAGCGACGCGATGTCTCGCGCCTCGTTAGCAGCACGTTGATGCCACCAGCTGGAAGTCAAAACGTGAACGCGTGTCGTTCTCAACAAATCACCTTTGCATAAATATTTGCGCGTTATAATAATGTTTTTATTGAACCGCGCATGAGTACGTCGTCTTGATGTTCTTTCGCGTTGTCTTTGTCTCTACCTTCTTTAGAAATGAAAGAATAACAAGCATCGTTATCTCTGGTTGAATCTCGGAAATGAAATGTATAGCCTCTAAAAATTAAGCAAACAAACTACGTAAACTATTGCGCTACATTATTATACAGAAGGTATTATGATATTCAAAATTATAATTGAAGATTCGTATTCTTTTTATATCTTCTGGTCTAATAATTTTCTAAAAAGATTGTATTGTCTAAAGGTAGAAAAATGTTGTAAAAATAATATAACCGAATTTCTCTTTTAGAAATATTAATAAGGAGATTCTTTTTTCAAGTGTATTAATTAATAACGAGATACATGTTTTAAATTGATGATTTTTTTCTTCAAAAATATTATTGTGAAAATTAAACGGTCAGTTCAACAACTAATCATTTAAAAATAATTTTTGAATCTTTTTTGAGTTTTAAATTTATTATGATCGCTCGTGTCGTTGGAAGCAGTTGTAATAAATTTGAACGGAATGTAAATTGCCGGCTCCCTCTCGTCTCGCTTTGCGAAACGTTAATTAATTACAACGTGTCAGTTAAAAATAATAATCGTTCAAAATTCTCGTTCCGCTCTCAATCGCGCTGCAACGTCGTGAATATTTTTAAGTTCGAAAACAACATGAAAATTCCATTATGAACAAATATGTTGACCGAGATCGAATAGAAACATTCCCCGCTGTAGTCGTAACGCGTCAAAAGCTGTCTCAACCTGCACTAGCAAATTGTGCATGTTAGCCCCGTGTAAAATGTAAATTAGGAAGTTACCCACCTCGTCCACGCGTGTCCGGAGGTCGTTCTGTCATGACGTATCGTGTTGATTAATTAGCATCCCACCGCCGGCTGGCAACGCAGTTGGCCGAGCTGGTGCATCCGGCGCCGTTGCAGACGTCGTCAGTCGGAATGGAAAATGGTGGTAAAAATCGTAGTCATTCCACGCCGCAAGAAAGCACGGGAAGTGTTCTTTTCTCAAAGTGATTAATGTGTGCTTTCATCTGGTCTAGACGATCGATTGCTATTCCAAAAAAGATCTTTGGATATTAAGCGAGACACATTTGTACGAAAAACTTTTTTTGGTTTAATAGAAATTTTTTTGAATTATTTAAAATGTCAATTTTTTATTTTATTATTTTTACCAGCTAATTTGATATTTATCGATCCTTGCGACTTTAATTTTTGTAAACTTGAACAATTTGTGAGATAAATTTCAAGAAATACTTTAATACAATCAATTGTTAATCAATTAAAGTTCCATGATGCGAACTGTTCATTCATTTTCGTCATTTTAAGAGACAACTAATTGCATTAATGCTGAATCATTTGCCTTGAATATTTTAAATATTTCTATAGGATATTTGTTGTTTTCAAAGAATATATTTGGTATTGTTTTATATGAAAATTGTTTTCGTCATTTTTTCCTATCATTGTTGATTCTGAGAGCATGTTATTCGAAAACTTATTTTTTGGAAAAATATATCGTTATTTTAAAAAATGAAAAAAATGCTCGATTTCAAGAAACTGTATATTTATTTGAATATTAATTTTTACAAAAAAGACTTTCAAATTAATTATTTATAATTATTTAATAATAAACAATATTATAAAAATGCTAAATTAAAAGTTTTAGAATTCGATTAAAAATTATTTTATTTATTGTACACATTTTCAATTTATTTTCTGAACTCTAAGAAATATCAATTTTTACATTTAAGATATTTAATTATCTTTGGGAATCAAATGCAGATTTAGTAAATACGTAAATAATGGGAAGAAACACATAGCGATATGGACTGAAAATTAAATTCAAACTTCCTTATAAATTATGTTACAAATGTATTTTACATATGTTGTATATATGTTGTATACAAATGTATTTTATCATTATTTTCATTTAAACTCTTTCTGTACATTACCGTTCATAAATTTGAAACATTTGAAATTTTTTTGCAATTTTTTACAAAAATTTAAGTATAGTGAAGTATAGAAAAGTTTTTAAAAAAGGAGAATAGAGCTTTAAATTAGAGTTTAAATTTCGTTTCTATGATATTTTGTTCCTAAATTTATATACAATATTGAAAATAATATAATATTTTTTTAAATATTTTTGTTATTTTTTGAAGCGTTCTATCTGGATAAAACATTATCGAAATTTAGCAGAAAGATCAGTCATGGTAGCAATTTTTTTCAAAGAGCATTTAAAAATTTTGAAAGTCTTTAAAATGGTATTTTAAATTTTTTCCAATGATTTCATCCAAATAGAATGTTTCAAAAATAACAAATGTATTTAAAAAAATATCAATCTTTAATTTTATATAATTTAGAAGCAAAAGATCATAGAGACAAAATTCAAATGCTAGTTTGAAGCTCTATTTTTCTTTCTTAAAATTGCATTAACATTTTTAAAAACTTCTCTCCGATTTCTATTCAAAGAGATATTTTTCTATTTAAAGAGATATATTTAAGTTTTTGTAAAATGTGAAAAAATTGCAAGCGTTCCCGAATTTATGAATGATAGTGTACATAAATTAGGAAATTCTATGATACATTGTGTCAATTAATTAGAAACATACGTTAGCAAGTGTTCGTTTATCTTCGTTCATTCGGCGAACAATTACGCCTACTGAAGCTTCTGAGAATTGCTGACTTATCCACCTACGCGACACCAGATCGTGCGTTCGTAGTAATTGTAGTAATATAGCAAATGGAAGAAGAATAATGACGAAGCATAAGATGTCGAAACTTCTTTTGAGATATTCATATAAATTTTTTTATAGGAACATTTTCTGTAATCATTTCCTCGTATCAAACATTATCTTCTATCGCTTAAAATATAATTTTCAAAATGTAATTTCCCGACGGAAATGTACTGATGCTTTAAATATTAATTTCATATGAAATGTTTGTAACTGACGCAATTTGTTTTTAGCTAAACATTTCTGTAATTAATTAAAAATGATCATATTTACTTAGAATATTATAGATGCGATAACTTTTAGTTAAAACTAACGATAAAAAACTAACATTAATTATGTAATTCGATACACTCGCGGAAAAGCAGCATTCCATTAAGAAAAAGAATTGATTAGTGTTCCAATGTTTCAATAAATTGTTTAACTATGCAGTAACTGATATTTTATCAGTTACTGGTGCAATATCATGAGTGATTGATAAAGTAAGTGATTACTAATCAATTTATTGAAACACTAATCAATCCTTTTTTTTAGTTATTTTTTATGTTTCTGTTCCATTTATGTTACATGCAAAATATTCGAAAATAAATTTGTGACTAGAAATTTTGAATAGTTATTCTTAAATATTTCTGTAGTAGTTATTCTTTTGAGTAGTTATTCTTAAATATTTCTGTACCTTCTACTAAAAGGAAATGCGATTGACTAGAACTACTAATGTGTACATTTCACTTTGACAACAATACTTTCGCCTTGTAATAGCTTGTAATTATTACACCGATCACGTGTTTCGTATGAAAAGATTGTCGGATATAAAAAGAATGATCTTGAAAGTTCGGCTATGTTATTTTTAACTTCCAGTAATTCCGAGATTTTGTGTAATCCGTTCTAAGAAGCTCTGTGAGAGACCATGCTGTTGCTTGAAAATTTTAAACATTCTGGAAAGTCTGTTCGAGGAAAATCCCTCCGCAGGGATTTTCTTCGAACGGACTTTCACTTCGCTTGACGAATTTCAGCGTTTCTCGAAAAAAATGCATCTTCAAAAATTGCTAAAACATAATTTTCTCATGATACGCTTTCTTGGTGAAACATAATCATGTCTCAAATATATATATTAGAAAACAGATTTATTTAAAAAAAGAATTAAATATTTTCAAAATGTTCGTCGAAAAAACATCCTGTATGTCGTTGAAAAAACATCTCGTGTTTCATTTTATGCTATTTAAAATAATGAAGTTTTTTATTTTTTAATAAAAAACATGTAATTGTAAAGTATTATGACAAAATTATCACATATGTGTCATACTGAATCTGTCCAAGTTAGTTTAATAATCATCGGTGGACATATGTTCGCGTCGCAAACCCCTTTACCTTTTCTCTGTATTTTCACTGCTCTACCTATCTTTGTACCCTTCGATCTTATCCTCACAAGTAATGTATCCTGTATACAAGTTTTACAATATAAGTTTGAAACACATTCGTTATTAAAAAAAAACAGATGTATTTATATTATATTTTATTATATATAAATATATTTATTATATATAAATATAAACTATAAAATATGCATGTAGAATATTTTTTAGATTAACTTAACTAATTTTACTGTATTCTAGGTTTGTAATATTGAATTGTAATTATAATATTAAGAACAAATTACAATTAAAATTTCAAAAAGTGAATTTTATAATACAAAGTATAGATTAATTAAAAAATATCTGATAAAGATACATATATATTCATTTATTTAAGATATCTATAAAACAAATTTCTTCAGATAACATAAAAATAAAGGAGTTAGGAGTAGCTAAAATATTTTTATAAATATATAACTGAAAATATTTTATTAGAAGGTCATATATTAATAATAAGTCTCGAAATTACTTCACAAGATATTAGTAGCTTTCTTTTGCTTCAATATTATATTTTTATTAATTGAATCAACGTTTACCGAATTCTTAAGCATTTTTGAAATATTATAAATATTATTGCATAATTTTAAATACAATCTCAAAGTTCATTTAATAAAACACATACATTTATTGAAAACTTTCCTGTTTACTCTTGACTCCCTCAATGCACTGTAAAGAAACTTGACTGCGCGCATATTTGAGAGACATAAACATATAACGAGGTATACATACTTTTAACATCGTTCTTAAGATAAATTCGTCAGAGATCCTTTCCATACTGTTATGATCGTAAAGAATCCATGCGAATCGGGCGCATCGCGACGTTCGATCGGATACTCACGTGTCGTTCGCCGCATCGTCTCGCATCACAATAGCCTCCAGACGAATCTAGGGATGCTCAAAATAACCAAAACATCTATATCTTTAATCTAGACATCGAGTACAAAAAGTATTGATAATATTCCGTATCTTTTACTTCTATTTTCAAATATATTTGATCTCATTACATTGATAACACTGTTGCTACTTGATATTCTGTTTCTAATGTCATCGGATAAGAATCAATACTGTTAGACATTTGTTCCATGAGTTTTAAAGGATATTAGATATCTACGTTTCTAGAAAGAATCAAATTTCAAGTGTTGAGATTTGTGAGTGTTGTTCTAATACTTTTGCTTCGATACTGATACTTTTCAAGTACCGCTGTCTAGATAGCATAGCCCCTAGGGATTATGTAGGATATCTCAGATTCAGCAAGGTATCTTGTTGTTTGATCTAATCTAAAGTTGATTCTTCTTTTGCAAAATGTTGAAGGAATCATCATTTGTCTGATATTTTTAACTTTGCTGAGAAACAAAAACTAATAAAACAGTTTTCCAACAGTATTTCTATAAGAACCATTTCTGAATTAGTAAAGAAATGTATGAAGATGCTTGTTAATCTTCCACATTAAAGCTATGTAAATGATTATATTTAAGAATAGATAATTTGGCATCGTGAACGTAAGAGAGTATCGATAATGTGATACTACTCAACAATGTAAAGCATCCCTAGACGTCCCATGCCGTGCGACCTGCAGGGTGCACGTCGATGCGTGGGTGTGCGGACGTGGGTGCAGCGTCGGAGAGTATCGAACGCGCAGTTGGCCGAGAAGAGGACACTGCACGCTCGCACGTGCGCGCACGCACGGCCACACGCACTCGTCAACCCGTGCACACATACGCGCACGTCACGGAGGCGTCCGCCAGCAAAATCGGCCATTTCCCAAAACCCGCAATTATTGACAGGGAAACGAAATCATACGTGTACGTGCGCGATATCGATGCCAAGGATTTCGCAGAATCTCGATTCGCGGCTCTTCGAGTGACATGCACTCTTACGAGATATTTCGCTGATTAAGAAGATAATTATCCTGTGATTGCATTTTTCTAGGATTTAAAATTTAATCTGTACACCCAGGAATTGTGTAAAATCAAAGATAACGGTTATCTTCTCTTTCTCGCGCTTAAACGAACCGTACAACAGGAGTAATGTGGCGTAATCAGTTGTAAGAAATCGATCAATCACAATCGAATGTGAGGAGAATAATCGAGTAAGATTGGTCAATTTCTTACATCTCACGGCTTACTACACAATATTATTCTCAGTGTAGAAGGTCCACAAAGCCTATTCTACAATTGCGTAATCGCAGTTG
>Ga0157363_1001938_pt1:5000-17802 | contig 17802 bp, 13 predicted proteins | sample AttsexASBM1_FD_111477 | JGI IMG/M metagenome (GOLD analysis project Ga0157363, IMG submission 111477) | Fungus gardens microbial communities from leaf cutter ant in Ribeirão Preto, State of São Paulo, Brazil - Atta sexdens ASBM1 | ecosystem: Host-associated > Fungi > Mycelium >... | reverse complement strand
TCCTATAATATTAGGTGTAGTAAAAAGAAATCCATTATTTTTGCATGAAATTGAATGGAAAAAAAATGGATTTCTTTTTACTACACCTAATATATTATATTGTTTATTTACGTCGCCTAAAGAAGATATTCCTTCATATACTAATTATTGCGAAGAATATTACTAAGGCCTCGATAGTCTAAAGTTCCATTTACAACGCTCGTGGAATTATTTCATTCTTGTTGTTTATCAAATGTTAAATAAGGATAAATGTTAAATAAGGATGCTCGCGAGCGTTGTGAGCGTCAAATGGAACCTACCCTTATTAGACATAATGCTGATATAATATTGACCATCAGGGGGTTCAAACTAATATATAACAGACAGAATTTCTAGAAGATTCTCTCCGCTTTTAGTATGATAAATTAAACCTCCTAATGATCATTAAATAATTTAACGCTCAATGATCTCATTCAAAAATTTACGTAACAATAACATTCTAAAATTAAAGTCAATATTAAACTTTTCAACGCTTAAACAATTTTCTTTTGTTTACTAAATCCGATTTATAATTAGTATACGTTTTTCATATTTTAATGTATGACTTTTAAGAATTTTAAATTAACTCCTTTATTATCATATTCATTACGGATAAAAATTTTTATTTATACTATGTGCATTATCTGCGATCAGTTATTCTAATATGTATTATTTTGTATGTATTATTTTGCATGACATCTAAAGAGGCATTATAACGCTTTTATAATAGCGACGATATTATCTAATAAAAGCTTGACTGACGCAGATATAATTTCAACATTTAACACGCTATTTTAAATAGCGTCAGTCTGATTTTTGGTATAACCTCTATTAAAATGTTTCACCGCGTGAAATTACAGTTTTGGACAATTAGTTGGGAATTTTCGGCTAATTCCAAGGCATCGTCCATCGTGTATCGCGTCCTATGGAATAATTTTCAGTTATGGCACGATTGTCGCGTACCTGCATTATGCATATTTCACGGGTTATCCGGCGCAATACGTCCGCTCGAAGCGTATCTCATTTTGGAGAACACATAGAGAGTGCGAGCCACCGGCTCATCTGTCTCTCCGTGCGCGTACTTGTACGGACGTACATTAAATTAAATGGACGCGCGTTGTCGAGTGCCTGTATACATTACGATAATTACATTCAGCGAAATAGCGTTACGCACAAACAACCGACCGACTGACGCCCCGAAGGCATCATCGCGATAACTCGCGTCGCAATAATTTCATGAACTTCATTGACTATCTCCTACCTTCGACAGAGAACAAACGATTATTAAATGTCAACGTTAACACGGAAATATCATTGTTATTTTTATTGCAACTTTTTTCTTGCTGCTATGTTGTTATATGTCCTTCTGTATATTAATACTATCTTTCAAGTAATATTATCAATTAATGTATCTTTGTATTCGGTGCCGATGATTTTTCAAAGCGCTTCTATAGTCTCGTAGTCTAGATAATAATTTATAAAAGTACCTTGGATATAAAGATGAATCGTCATCTCGTCGCGGCCGTAAGCGTTGGACGCGATACAAAAATACCTTCCACTGTCCTCGCGGCTAGTGCTGACGAAACCGAGAACGCTAACGGCGCCGTCGGTAGTGTTATCCTCCTTCAGGGTATAACGATAATCAGGAAGCTTAGGATCTAATTGGGAACCTGCTTTCTTCCAAACTATTTTTAAAGGATGGTCGCCTTTCGCTTCGCAACGTAAAGAAGCATTCGACCCTAGCCTCGCGGTCTGATTACGATGCTTCTCCACAAAATGTGCAGGAACTGTATCAAGCAAAATAAAATTCTATTTATAATTATATAATTATATAATCAGGTATGGTGCATACTTAAAACGCATATTATTTTAGATTATTCTAGAACACAGTCACATTTAAATAAATTCTATTTGATAAAATTAAATTCTTGAGTTACACTTTGAACAAACCACCAAGGTTTAAAAAAATTCTATAATTTTGTATCTCATAAATTTTTATATATACATGTATATGTGTTTCTATTCTAAAGTGTTTTTCGTATACAGAAAAAAATGATTTTGCTAAAGTATTAAATAATTTAGCTAGATACAGTCCTGAAAATAATTTTGTTAAACCATCAAAATAATTATGTAGAAATAATAAACATAATGAGCAAAGCTGCAAAAAAATATTCTAGCAATATTCCAGCTTGGGCGAATTATATATTTATATAATTCAATGATCCAATAAAATTAGTATCTATATCTATATAAATTTTTAGATGCTTAACAAAATTGTTCTTTTTGTGCAATGCGGTATAAAATTATATATAAAATTCTATCCTGAAAGATATAGGTCTTTTAAAATAAGATGACTAACAGAAAAAGAGGCAGATCAAATTGGCAAAAATAATTACAGAAAATGAAGTAAGATCTAAACGCTTAAATTGATTTTTGTATTATTAGATTATTTATTTTATTATAAACTATAATTTAATTAATAACATGTACGTTATAAATTATAATAATTATTATTATAAATAATACAATTTAAATATTATATTAATGTGACTTATTGATATCTCTCGTACATATTTATTTTTGAAGAATGAAATTTAAAAGTTATAAAACTAAAAAAAAATTTTAAAAACAAAAAAATTAATAATTAAGAATTAAACAAAATAAATTTGACAAGATATGTTATCAAGTAAATTTTGTTAATATTCTAAAAATCATCTTTTATAAAAAGGGTTGAACAATTCGATTATTTCATCAAAAAATATTTCCTCAATGCTTAATAGGATAAGGATTAAATTGACTACACGGGTCAATCGTCATACTGTTGATAATACCTAAAGTTTTAGCGAGATCCAATTAGGGTTAATCACCAATTAGTAGAAGACTAATCCTATTAAAAAGAAATATGAGAAAGAAAGCTACTTTATCTCGTAAAGCTTTAGCGTTAAAGTATTTTCTGTAACTGTAGCTAGTAATGGAAGGTTTAATGACGTTTCTATTGTAAAAAAAATTACATTCCTAGTTATTAAATTTCATTTTGACAATTAAATTAGATCATAAAGAATAGATATTAATTAAGAAACAGATATTAACAGAGAGATCAAATTACTTTTTTCCACTATTATAACAAATAATAAAATTTGATTCGATTAACTTTTGTTCTTGTGTTTCTTAGAAGAGATTATAATTCTTAATATTATTAAAAAATTGTAAATAAGACTTTCTTAGATATATTAATGGCGTATAATTAAAAAAATGCTTTTAAAGAAATAGTTACTTTAACTTTGTGAATGTTGAGAGGTACAAAAATATGATAAACATCTATATATTATTTATATTATTTAAACTTATATTATATTATTTATATTATTTATTTAACTTATATTATTTAAAAATAAGCTTTATAACTTTATTAGCAATTTTCGAATTTGACTAACTTGAGGACACAATTAAAATTAATACATACCGTTGACTGTGAGATAAACGACTTTACTCAGCCCGGCTCCAATGCCATTTACAGCCTCGCATAGGTAGAAGCCCTCATGATCCTCCTGAACCCGGCCAAATACCAATGAACCGTTAGAGTGTATCCTCAGGTCCTGCATGTGCTCATGGCTGGCAATGTCGTGATAATTGCCAGGTTTCTTGCCGCTGCCACGTCGCCATGTGACCAACGGCGGCGGAAACCCGTCGGCGTGACAATGCAAACTCAATCGGGGCATCCCCTCCGACGCACGGGCGTCCTGCGGCTCCACCACCCATCGTGGCGGCACTGACCCACAATGCGCAATCATTAATCGATTGTCACGTATCCCAAAATGCGACAGCTACTACAACGACGCGGTCCGGAAGTTCCGATCGTCTCGATTAAGCGCCAAAATCCGCGAGCGAATGACGAAAATCGTTCTACTTAATTATACTTAATTCCTCAAATTGCAAAAAAATGTCAATTTTACATCTTAATTAATCATGAAAGACTAAATAATTTGATTTAATATAAATAAATTTTTATCACGGAGAAATAAATTAATAAACGCATAATTTTTTACTAATTAATTGGAGGAAATATATCAAATTAATTCAAGAAAAAATTGTTTATCGCGCAGCTATTAAACTTTCAATCTTGATGAAACGTCGCGTTTTACCGAGAACACTGAATTCGTGAGGGAATGTTCTTCCGAATCTCGTCGTTTCTTTATCTAAGCTTATTGCGCTGAGGCAAGAGCGAAAAGTTCTCGAGGAGAGGATTGGCCTACTGCAACTTTCTACTTCAGCTGCCGTGAAAGTAAAGAGAAATAGGATTTGAAGGTTCGCGAGGAGAGGACTGATGTGTCCTCTCGGGATTGCGGACAAACGGCGCAAAACTTTCGCTGATAAAAATTACGGATTGTCCGCCAATGTATTGACGGATTGCTTGCTCTTTTCGTTTGTCTTTCTTCTCATTTCTGTTTCTCCGTCTGTCTAACGACAAAGAAACAGATGGAAGAGAGACGCAGAGGATGGAGTGACTGGCAGGAAAAGTGCGGAAACGTTGCAACGTGCGCGCGCGATGGAGAGATTTTTCCATCGGCGACAAATGGTAAAATAATATATTGGCGATAAACACCTGTGATGATTACAGAGAGCGATATACGTGATATGATAAATCGGTGCTGTGCGAATTCAATACGACATACGAATGTGCACGATCAATTGTTGCGTACAAATATATGCACAAGGTGCGCAAAATGCGCGTCCCGCCCGAGCCGAACGTTTGCGCGCCGAATTATTCGCGCATTCATTTACATAATACATCATGCATTTATGCGCTTGCAAGCATATTATCATTCAATCGTGATTAATAATTGAAAGATCGAACGGATGAAGGATATACTTGTTATATTATGAAAATCGAGCTACATGGACAAATTTGTTATTTCTCACGCTGAATTATCGTGGCAGTCTACGTGTTAGATAATAGAATCAACAAAGAGTGTAGCAGCACGCGCAATAATGAAGACACGGACTTATCGCTACAATTTATTTTAGTGAGAGAAATAACAGAGGTTTCCCCAGAGAGATACTGTATTTTTAAAATTACATCTCAGAGCTGGAGAACGCTTAAACTTTCTTCTTCTTAATTTAAATACTTTGACTGCGGCATCTGATTGCCTATTAATTCAAATCCGATAAATGCGATCTTTTGGTCCTTCGTCCCTCCTTTCAATTTAATAACGATTTCATATCGGGAATCGATTATTCCGGCGAACGTTCGGATCAAACGAGACCGATTCGTCTCGGTGCAAGGTAGGGTGGATAGGCGGCATACGAATTTTCGCTGACGACGGTGACGAGAGCAGGGGAGATGAAAGAAGTATAAACGAAACAGATGCGAGCGTCACATCGGGAAGTCGGTGCTAAGGAATTAGTGGCGCTCAAAACTAAATAAGAGAGAAAAATGAACTGAAAAACGTGTCAGTGCAGATATGCGTGTGCTGGGTGAAGTGAACGTGAGTTGGTGCTCCAAATTGAACTACAAGATTGCTGCTGCTGCTGCTGCTGCTGCTGCTGCTTATACTGCTGCTGCTGCCGCTGCTGCTGCCGCTGTTGCTGCTGCTGGCTCACCATGACTCAAGACGAAGTGGTGCTATATGCGAAGCCGAGATTCGTAAAGTGGCCATATTGGCCCTCGCATGCAGTATATTTCATTTTGGGCTACTGCGATCGTGTTGAATACTGACAAGTACCTCGTATCGGTCGAGATTTCATTCCTCGTTCTTCTTTTCTCGTGTATTTCTCCTTTTTTATTTCGTTGTATTCCGAAATATGATTCAGCGGTCCTCGATGCAATACGTTCAAGAGTTTAATACTTTTAAAATTAATAGTACTTCTCTCATTTGATATCGAAGCATTTAAAGAAGATATATTGTTGTTCGTCACGTTGGTCCGAAAATCTCGACTGTCAGAGGTCAAAGAGTCGAGTACCGCTGCATTTGACACTTGCGGAATTAATGCAGAGACTGTATACGATCGCAGTACTTAATTATTGCGATAAGGGGCACAGAGTGAGAGGTGCAAAGTTGAATAGTGCGCCCGTTGCTGTTAGATATATATATCTAGATAGAAAATATATTGCGGGGTGATCCGTGGGGTAAAATAACATTATATTATTATGCTGTGCTCATGTGCGATGGTGCGACGGGCTTGCTGGCTGTGCGGCGGCGGCGGCGGCGGCTGCTGCTGCTGCTGCTGCTGCTGCTTCGTCTTTTCTCGCGTATCATCTCGTAAAATGGACTCTAGAGCTGCGTTTATTTGGACAATGCCGTTGTTCGTTTATTCGGATAGCGAATTGTTCTGTGCGTCTCTCGTGAATATCTGGCCAACGTTCATGTGCGCGCGATACGTTTTTAAAAAAATTTCGTACGCAACTATCTCGAATTTAATGAACGAATTTCGCATAGGATACTATAGAAAAATATTTTCTCTGATTCTTTTGTAAAAAAAAGAGACTCGTACAACGCAAAATACCGAAATATTGGAACGGAAAAAATTATTGGGGATATATCTCGACTCCAAACATTTTCAAGCGAGATATGTGGATTATTCGCGAGAGTATTACCCTGAATGTATTACCCAGAAGAGATCTGTCAGATATTGAAAGTGCTGGTCGAGTGATTTTAAGCGGTAGAAAAGTCATATTGAAAAATAAATAATATAAGATATTTTAGATAAACTAAAATTTACATAAAGTATATCTTCTATAACCTTATTATATAAAAATACAAATATTCAGCGACATGACAAACTAAATAATGATAATAACAAGTGTACGTTATATAATAATAATATATAATAATAATTATTATTATTAATACAAAATATTAATGAATATAAAATATAGAATCATGAACATAATTAAATTATTAAAATATCTTTATTCTTATTTGTTATAGAGTAATAGAAAGAAGACAAGACGCGACTGTAAAATGTGATAGATATTAGTGAGCTCTATTCTACTAATTAATATTATTTTTTATAAATATGTTTCAATCTGATTTTTTAAAAATAAAAACTCGCGAGCACACGAATGTACTTGAATATACATAAATATGTCATATTTATTGCTGATTGTGATCAATATTTTATGTAGTAAGAAAAAAATGATAAAAAAAAAATGTTTTCAGAAAAAGATAGAATTTAAATTTAAAAGTAAAAGTCCAAAAATTTCTTTGAATCTCAATAAAATTTCACGAAAATCCCTGATTATTTAGGAGAAATAAATAAAAAGAAATTCCCAGAAAGTATCAGGTTTTTTCCTGGTAGTAAATCCTATTTTACTGTTAATATCAGCTTCTTTTATTGCTAATAGTAACATAAGCAACGATCTCCTGCTTAGTGGAATATCACAATTCACAGGACGGATATTACTTCGTAAATTAAAAAAAATATTACTTGGCGGGACCGGCAAAAAGCTAAGCGCACATGTCAATTCTGAACGTGAACACGAGAGCTTGATATCCATCGACAGTGTCAATACCCTCGTCGCGGTACCCGGATATTTGGTTCGTTCGTAAAATCCGAGCGCAGCTCTAGTGCGTGACTCTTACTTCATGCTATTTTCCGACCGATGGCTGCGATGGCGGCTGCTGCTGCGGCGGCTGCGGCTGCGCTTAAGTGACGACGATACAACAGCCGCGGGTGAATAGAATCGGAGAGTGACTCAACATTTAAATCGCGCAGTCGTTGATTTCTATTTTGTAAATCCGTGGCCAGAAAATTAATCGTTTCTATCGTGGCAATTTATCTAAATTGCACGATTGTAAACTGCATAGTCTGGCTGTTCAATTAGTCGGCAGTAGATAAAGACACTATATGGTCAGACATCACTGATTATTGAGAAATAAAGTCTGAAATATCTTTCTACGGTAAAAAAATTTATTCGTTCGTATAAACAGCTTAACAAAAATTTTAGAATGCAACTATATTATTTTATATTAAAAAAATTTATATAAAAATAATTCAAATTTTATATTACAATCTATCAACGTGAACAGTACAATGTAAAAATTTATCAAATTTATCAAATTAATATTTAATAGCTTATCTTTTATTATTCTTTTTTCTTATACATTCTTTAAAAAAAAATATGTATTACTTTTATGTAAATTTTTTATCTTTTATTATTCTTTTTTTCTTATACATTCTTCTAAAAGTCTAAGATTTTATGGATTCGATAGTTTTTTTTTCATTCTCCAGATTCATTCACTCGCCGTCGTTGTATCGTCGCAGAGACAATAGTGCGCTGCCAGGTGCAAAACAGTGACGTGAGTGAAAAACAGAGAAAAAAAAGACAGGCTCGGTGCGTTTTCTGCGTGGTGCGGTTTCTTTACTTTACCACGAACGATCAATTCGGCTGTCCAAAGGACCTCAGCCACCGAATTGCGCGCTAGGCAAGTATAGTTGCCGGTGTGCGCGGCGGTGACGCGCTCGATAACTATGGCGCTGGAATGGGCGTCAATGTTGGTTACGCGCAACCCAGGTGGTGTCTGAGAGTGCTGTCGGAGATCGTTAATGGTTGCGGCAACGGCGGCGGCGGCGGCGGGCCCGTAGGCGACGGCCGCCGTGCCGGAGGCGGAAATCTGCTCGCCATCCTTCGACCAGATGATCGTGAACGGCGGATCGCCTTTCTCGACCATGCAGGTCACCTGGGCCCGCAAACCCTCCGACAGGTCCTTCTTAAAGCTAAAGGGGGCTATCGTGGGCGGAACTGCACAAAAAAAGAGAGAGAAACAGATGATTGTGAGTGTGAATAAAAACAAATTTATCCGGACAGCCTCCTGTCGCTGCTTGTAGCTTCGTACTTTCGTCCTGGATGTCGTTACCTAAATGCCTGGAAAATCTTAGCTTAACTCGACTTAACTTAGGATTGTGAGAGACAAGCTCGTGAAATAATTGAATTGTATAGACGATTCGACGATTATCCTGTCGTTTCGAATAAAATTTGTCCGTCGTCGTTCACCGAACCCGAAATTGATCCATGTGTTTCGACAGAGAAACACGCTGTCAGGCAAAACACGCTGCTGAGATCAGTTGTAGTTTGACTCGTCGAGGCTAGTTTCACGAATCGGTTAACAACGGTGGATTTGTGGTTGCATTTAGCCGGGCTGATAAGTTGCTAAAATGCCGGAGTTTAATGGATCTCAGATTTCTTCCGTTTCGTTATAATTGTTAGATAAAGCGAAAGATGTTAATTATCATTACAATAATATCCTACATTACGAAGCAAAAGATATAACACCAAGGATAGTTGCCAGTATATCGGCGGTGTATGACTTACATGACTCCATCATTATGGACGGAATTAGGTATTGATCGTTAAGCAGACCTCGGGAGTGACGTTTAATTATCCTCCCGGAGATACGCCGTGTTGTATTTGTTGTGTGATCGCGTAAGTGTATTTGTACTGGAATTAAAATAATATTGAATTAAGGGCAGAGAGACGAAATTAAAATAACGCGGCAAGAAATATTTCATTATTCCATCAACGTCGAATGAGATACACGCGGCTCTCGACTCGCGCGGTTAATATTAATAATATTCACTCACGTAAAACGTAAATTTAAATTTATTCTTCATTCGTTGATTTTTCCACGTACGAATTTTCCGTAACGCAAATAATCATTTATTCCCATTTTACTCCTCTGCGTTTTATTAATTTTATTTATCCATGCGAATCGAGAACAATTCGTGATATCTTCCTGCATCACCGACGACGAAAGGGTTACGACCTATGATGGCGGGCATTAACTACGTTTCCGAGTTTGCATGGAGTGAGTATGTGTGTCTCTCGAGTGTTTGGACGCTCGTGTATTTCGCGAGATACACGAACGGTGAAAACAATCAAGCAGAGCATGAGGGGGAATCCCCTTTCGTGCCTGGTTGTCGACTTTTCGACAAGGGGTTGCAGGAGGGATAGGGTATGTCGCGACGAGCGTAATGCCGCGAAACGACAATAATAACTTGCCTCGTTGCGCTGCATACGATACGTATGTACCTACAGCAAGCGGGGAACACGAGAGCCCCGCGGGTATTAGAACAGAATGCGGGCGGTTGTTTGAGAATAATTGAGGAACCGCGCGGGTACAGGGAACCAGATAGCGCAGCGTAACGTGAGTAATACCCAAAGAGGTCTGTCGCGTGTATATACGCGATGATACATACGTATATGTATAAATGCTCATATACATGTACAAAAGCAGAGAGAGAGAGAGAGAGAGAGAGAGAGAGAGAGAGAGAGAGAGAATAGGGTGGGCGCGGAATGGAGAACGAAGTTCTCGGGTGAGATAACAAAGAAGCTTCTCTTGCCAGAGACGCGTTGATAAATTTCGTCACATAGTTTCGGCAAGTAGAGCGGAGACGTGAGAATTCTCTCCTTTGCCGAAGATAATTTGGCGGTCGACGATCCTTAATTGGCGCCCAACGTTATCGATAGCGAGCACGTGACGTTCACTTACGCGCGGGCGCAGGATCCTTTTAAGATTAATAAAATAATGAACTCGCGATTTTTAAGTACCGGATCAAAATCTCTCATTGTAAAAGAAGCAATTCAAAAGAAGTTTAAAAGAAATTTTAGAAACGATTTGAAAGTGATTTAAAAGAGATTTTAGAAGCATAATCCAATACTCAAATTAATTCCAATTTTTTAAATAGTTAAATAGTTAAAATTACCTCAAAGAAACTAATTTTTGACAGCACGGTCAGAAATTAGCTCATGAATTAATTTTATTCTGTTACGTACGTGGCAGCATGGAATAAGTAAAAGCGTAGGAGACGTAAAAGAAGTGCGATCTGTCCTATTTGCTTGTCAACGAGACGCAGTAATCACCCTAGAGCGATTTGTTCTTAGGTAACGTTCCTTCGCTCGTTATTGTAGACAGAGGCTTCGTTTCGCTTGCAGCGATTTGTTCATCGAAAGAAAGAGTGCTTTTAATGCGCACTCTCGTCCTCGATGGGGAAATGTAAACGCGCGAGTAGCTAAGGGGATGTCTCGTCTGTTGACGAGAAATTGTAACGCGCATCGACGCAACTATGGAACATGTACACGTTCTTTTTCTTTTTTTCGGTCCTTGAGTGATAAATATCTCGCCTCTCTCTATTTTTGTGTTTCCTTTGTAATGGAACGGTAGCTCGATGTAATCACGGAGGGACCCATGGTCGCGTAATCTTGATAAAAATTTGCTTTTTTGCTTAAAATCACGTTCGATCGAATCTCGTTGTTTCGCATTGAGAAAAAAGCTGTCAGACCATTGACGAGGGAAATTTGCACGAGAATATCCGCTTTTCATTTTGCCATCGAAGGCGCAATGGTTATTTTTCCATCCCGGATTTTTCTTTCGCATTTTGTGTGCGAGATCCGCCCGGTGAAGTGGTCTCGCTTGGCATACGCGTCGATTAATAGCAATCATCGCCATTTTCTCTATTTCTCCCGTTATACAATCACGGCACTTGCCGGCGAACCGCCAATGGGAACATGCATATCCGCCAAGTACGGGAAGAGAGCTTTTAGCGGAATAAACTCGGAGAAAAAGAACTGAGCATGCCACATCCGCTAAGGAAGTAAAAGCGGCTGTTACTCGACTACAGAGATTGATTCAAAAAATTACAATAAATCTCTTAATATTTTAGGACTTAAGAAGAAAAATTTCAAACTGTACATTGTGTACGTACGTAAAATGACAGAATTAAGATACGCAATCCTTTTAATTCTATCTAATCTAAATTATTCAAATAAATATAAATCAAGATATAATGAAAATCTTTTTACATCTATGGATGTTTTCTAGCAAGGACACAATGTAACACTGAATTATTTTATCCTTGTTTAATATTACAAACAATAAGGATATAATAATTCACTGTTATATTATCCTTGCTGGAAATCGTTCTGTGTGGGCAAGAGAAATTAAAAATAAAGAGTTCAGTTCGTGAAACGATGCTTCGAACTTTTCTTTTCGAATGGGAAATTCAGGAAAGATGTAGACTGTGAGGGACAGGGAGAGTTTCCAGCATGGCATCTGGCGGTTTGGCCGGTTGCTGCGTACCATGGACCAGGAGGGACGCCGTGCGGGACGTCTTGGCGGCATCGTTGCTTGCTACGCAAGTATAGTTGCCGTTATGCGCAGTCGACGCGCTCTGTATCCTCAATGCGAGATCAAATTCGCCGATTTGGTGCGTGGTAGCCTCCCGCGGTTTCAATGGCCTGCCATCCTTCAGCCAGGTGATCTTCAGAGGTGAATCGCCCTCGCTGACCGCGCAGGTCACGTGCACCCGCGCGCCCGCTTGGATATTGTCGGGAAAGCTAAACGGATCGATTTTAGGCGGTACTGCAAATTACAGGAAGCACGAGAGTTTATTTCACATCACGACGACGTGCGATCGTCATCATCGTCGTCGTCATCTTTGCCGGCATCGCGTTGAGCCGGAAGGAGTCGAGAGAAGAAGGAATCTCTTGGAGAATTAACAATTGTTTACGTATTATTTCAATATCTTATAGCAGAAGACAATACTATATTCGGTTATAATAGAATATTGAATTATTTTCAAGAATTGATTTTATCATATTTCGAGGCTGCATGCTTCTTTGGTCTCTGATATAAATAGAAATTTATGCATTTGCAACTTTACATAAAATACCAGTTAGTAAAAATATTCAATGTAATCATATACATATATATCCGATTCGATATCCTCTCGACCGAACAGATTTGGATTTGCGGCACATGAGAAGTTTCAATATTGCGCGATTTAA
>Ga0157363_1001936_pt1 | contig 17807 bp, 14 predicted proteins | sample AttsexASBM1_FD_111477 | JGI IMG/M metagenome (GOLD analysis project Ga0157363, IMG submission 111477) | Fungus gardens microbial communities from leaf cutter ant in Ribeirão Preto, State of São Paulo, Brazil - Atta sexdens ASBM1 | ecosystem: Host-associated > Fungi > Mycelium > Unclassified ... | reverse complement strand
GTTTACACAAGAGAACTCGATAGAGAGCTCTGTACAGGATCATCTACCTTATATACAAATACTTAATAGTCCATGTGAGCTATTCCTAGCCTACCCTAACTGACCATGTGCATGCCTTAAGGTCAACATATTGTATGACATCATCCCCCCAGAACCTTCTACCCCCTTCCATGCGTCATGTAACTTATAACCATGTTATCTGATGTGACCTGCTGTGTGACCATGTGATCTTGTTGCTATACCCCTAACCCTAGTTCTAAAAATAGAATAAGAGAAACTAAGTTGAAACTAAAATAAAAATGAGAAAAGAGAATAAAAAATGTTAAGTCCACTTTTTCCATTCTTGACATATGAGAATATATCAAATCCAATAGAGATACAAGCTTTCCAAAATAATCTTGGTCTCAACTTACATATTATGCACCCTATGAGCTATGTCATCACAATTTCAAAGGAAAGCCTTGGAAGAAGAAATTAGGAGTTATAAAGAGGAGTAAGTCTATTGCTATTTATACTGAAGTTTGGTGTCAACTTTAGTCAATTATCAGACTAGCTATTATATGTAATGAAATACTAATGAGGAGTTCTGATTAGATGAGAGAAAACTTTATATAAAAGTCTGAGTAATTTTGCAGAACTTGAGGAGAATAAATAGATAATGTAACATGTCTAAATAAATGTAAAATTTGATGCAAATAAAGTGAAATAAATGTGGGAATTTTGATGAAAATAAGTCCATTATAAAAGACTAAAACACTGATGGAGTTTTGATACAAATAAGACTAGATAACCACAGTGTTTTGATACTAAAATGACTATTGAGGATGGACATATTTTGGACATGTTTTGGAGTTTGGGCTGTGACACTAATATGCAATGGCTACTAGAGAATCAAAATTCCACAGAACTCAGAGGAAAAACAGGCTCTCTTACAATCATAGCCATAATAACTATGGTTATACAACACAATTGGTAAGTAGCTATGCTATTGGTTGTTACTCACTATATTTGTTTTGTAATAAGTCATAAATTTCAGTTGTTTTGATGACTAGTAATACTTTTATAATTGCTACTATTGATAAAAAAAGACCCAAGTAGCTACTTTAATTGAACTGATACTTTGTTACTCCCAAGCCTATTAAAGATCAAACTGAGATCTAAATTACTTGATATTCACAAGCTCTCCTTGCATTTTATATATGCTATAACTTATCACTACTTGGGATAAAAAATTGTACAATTATTACCAGGATTTAGGAATATAACACTAGTAAGCTGATTTAGTTTTACAGTAAATATTTGTGTTATGAGCATATTACTGGATTTTCCAGTCCAAGAGTTGAGAAACAAGTTACAAAACATTCATGAATGATGAAGCACACTTCACATAGTACTGGTCTCCCAAACACCTTCATGAAAGTTGAATTTAATAAATCAGTAATATTTCAGAAGCTTGACAATTTTCCTTTAAAGCACAAGCCTTGTCTTGGTACCAATCATCTTATTATCTCACTATCTACTATTAGTCTCTCAGCCAGCAATGGCTATAACCAATCATAAGTATGATTCAAGAAGATAGTTACTAATAAGGCTAGTATATTCCATCCTCAGAAATTGATATTCTCTCTTTACATTCTCTGAATTTCTCAATATGTTCAAAATGAGAGGTATGATGACTTTGCAAACATTAATTCACTCATATCAGCTACTATGGCTGAAGTTGTAATGGTTATACCTGTGATTTATCATCTGTATAGTTGATAATAGACAAAAGTCATGAGATAACAGAGTCAAGATAAGATAAGGGTGCCTAACATGATACCTTCACAAAAATACCCCAGAATATGAGTGTACTTGGAATTCAGGATCTCCAAGAGTAGGTATGAGAATTGAGAAGAGTTAATAGTAATAGTGTTTTTGCATAATTTCCTGAGAAGAAAATTAGTGTGAATAATAGAGAAGTTCCTACTGTTTCTGACAGATTTTGAAGCTATGCCTGCATTGTGGCAATTTGCTCCTGGTACTGCCAGATAATTTTCTCATATTAGATTGAGTAGAGTTGACTCATATTGTGATAAAAAGGTAGTGATGATAATAATGGTAGAAGTGTGAAAGGTAAGAATGTATAGAGAGGTAAGGCAGAGCTAGCACTGGTCTTTCCCTTTGAATCATATTCCAAACTCAAATCAATCTCTATAGGTATTAGTGTTATGACTTAAAGACCTTAGTGTTGGTCAATGAGAGAAACCTTATATATGGTTACACAAGAGAACTCAATAGAGAACTCTGTACAGGATTTGTCTACCTTATATACTAAAAGTGCCTGGTCTGTACTAAGTCTTTCTAGTCTACCCTAAACTACCATGTGTGCACCTTAAGGCCAATATGTGTTGTATACGTTGTATAATGTTATCCTTCTATGCTTTTCTTGTGTTCACGGATTAACCCTAACCCTAAGTTCTAAAAATAAAAAAAGAAAAATAACTCAAAAATAAAATAAAAATGAGAAAGAAAAAATAAAAAGAAACTAAGTTCACTTTTCTTGATCTTGACAATTAGTAGGCTCTTGTTGTAGCAACCACTTGCCGGAATGGCACTTGTGATATCCTGACTTCAGCAAAGCTCTCAGTAGGCTATCTAGTAGTGGGGATTACAAGAGAACTTGACAAGGAGCCCTCGCTGCATTGCTCCTCTATTTATATAAATTACATGTGATCCATACTACAACAATATCTACCAGCCCTTATGTCCATGCCTCTACCTCATGTCCTGTTACTAAGGCCACCATGCCATATACATGTGCCTTGATGTCATACTCTTAATCTCTGTTGTACATGTGTGCACTATGTGTACACCATGAGGAACTCATATTCCTTGATGTCACTCCTAACCCTAACTCTGATCTAGACTTCTCTTGATCCTTTTAGACTGTTCTAGACTCTGTCACCTGACTTCCAGGTCATGTGCTCTTCCTCCATTGTAGACTAATAATTATTTACTGTTCTATGTCTGGCTAACCCTAACCCTAGCCAAAGTCTGTCCACACACTCGTCTTATAACAGCTCTCTTCTTATCCCATCTCATACTGTTTACTGACTACTACCCTAAAGAATTTGTAAATGATTTTGACCTAAGAAGGTTATTTTACTTTGGATAGGATCTGAAAGACATTTTCTATTCTCCTACATTGACAAGATATAAGTGGACTTGTAGCACAAAGATTCTACCAAAAAGATACAAGTAACTACTTAATACTATCTAATTAAAAAATGAGTAATATCTAGTTGATGGCCTGGGTCTGGTCACCAATGTCCATGACTACTCATACTGATTAGCTAGCTTCTCTTTATATCTGGGGTCTAGCTTTCATACCAAGAGTAAGTAAAGAGAAGACTCTAAGTTAGGCAGTCTCAAAGATGGATAATTAAGTTCTAATGTTATGATTCAAGACTCACAGTTAAGTTAAGAAAAAAACCTTGTATTAGGTTAACACAAGAAAACTCAATGGAGTTCCAGTTACAAAGTGTCTATCTTATATATACTTAGCTACTAGTCTATACTATACTAACCTAGCCTACTCTAAAAGAACATATAGTATGACCTCATTATTTTATAAATTTCTATAATGTTCTTTGTAACATGTGATTGTGTGACTTGTGACAGCATCATGTGATGTCATACTTTTTTTTTTAATTTAAATCAACAATTTATTACACAGGGCTCAATGGCAGACCATGGTAGCTACTTTGTAACTACATATATGAAGACAAAATAATATAAAAAAGATGAAAAGAAGATGAAAAGAAAACAGAAGAAAAAGAGAAAAGAATATCTAAATATAGAAAGGAACTAAATATATGTAGAGAGAACTCAAAAAGCAAATGCCCTCAGATTTCTTTCTAGGAATTGAATAAAATGACCAACTGAATCCCTCCTTGGATTCTAGTACTCATTGAACCTTCTGCACTCATGAAGGATGTGTCATCTTGATTCAATGGGATAAATACCACAGAGACAACTGAAGACTTCATTAGGGAAAAAGTAAAACTGGTATTCTTCTATTGGAGCATGGTTGGTTATAGCTCTTGTAGCTCTGGCACAAAGCATGTTGGAGTGGCCAAAATATTTAAGCCAAGTACCGCCTTTGCAATAAGATGGTTCAAGAATGCTGTCGTCACTATCAACAAGGTCAAGAAAACTTCTACTCTTGAGATCAGACACTTGAAACATCATCCTCCATTTGTTGATAATACTATCACTCTCTACTTTTTTGCTGAAATCCCATGATAACTTGTTAGGAAACAGAGAAGTGAGATAAAAGGACTTAGTATCCACAGTGACAGCCTTATGGAGATGCCAATTACTTTTGCTTGGACATTTCCAAAATTCGATAACATTATCAGGACAGTGATTGAAGAACTCTCTGAGGTCCCTTGAAATAGAAGCAGATTGTTTCTGGAGAGGATGTGATGATAGGTCAAAGATTTTCTTGGCAGCATGGATAGAGTCAGTGATGACAATAATCTTGGAGATATCATATGAACAAGAAGCTTGATTGATACCACAATGTAATGCAAAGAATTCCACTTCCATAAAAGTAACATTGACAGTGTGGTGGAGGGTCTTGACTACAGGTTTGTTGTGGACGTGGATATGAGCAATAAAAGATGCGACATTGTTCCTGACACTAGCATCTGTTATCACGAGAGTATTGGTCACAGAGGTGGATGATTCAATGGCAAGAGCATCCAATTGTTGAAGGTAAAGCTTGAAAGAATGATTGTTACTTTTAGCAAATAGATGAAAAGAAAAATGGTTGGAAAAATTGTCTATGATTCTATTACCAGGACGAAACTTAGGATTGAGAGGATCAAATGAGAGAAAAACCTCATTGAATCTGTTATCCATGTCGACGATGTGCCCTTTGATGAGGCCGTGCTGATGCTTAGTAAGTAAGTTAAGCAACAATGAGTGATGATGAGGATGAGAAGGAATGTTAGGGACGTCAGAACCATTACCCATTAACGATCTAATGATGTGATTAACAGGAAGAAAATGAGCTCTTAACTGAGATTTTCTGCTAAGTTTCTGCAGGTGCAAATAAATAGGGATAAGCCCTACAATAGCTTCGATGCCATATGAAGGAGATGTTTTGAATGCTCCTAATATCCAAATGGCCACTCTTCTTTGAAGTTTCTCCAAGGTCTTTATGTCAAGATCGTTGACGATGGACTTGACTTTTATTTTCACTTTTTCATTTTATTTTATTTTATTTTGTTTTGTTTTGTTTTTCTATTTTTAGAACAACTCGGGTTAGGGTTTAGCAGTCACGCTGTCACATCAGTCACAAGTTGATGGCGTAGTCACAAGACTGATCATGGGGCTTGGGAGAATGGAGTAGAAGGTTCTGGAACAAAGTAATGTCACACAGCATGGACAACACATGTTGGCCTCATGTTATACTCATGGTCATTTAGGGTAGGATGCACAGTAGCTAGCACGGACCATGAGCAATAGTATATAAGGTAGACTACTTTGTATTAGGAACTCTATCAAGTTCTCTTGTGTCACTCCAATACAAGAGTTGTTTCTTGACTTAACCCTTTGAGTCTTGATTCATAACACTTCAGAGGATATGACAGGGGGGCTTTGTGGTAAAACTGTAATTGAAAGCCACATAAGGCTATAGGAAGGGCACAACTTCTATATAGTAGTCGTTTTTGAAGCAGATTCAATCCTTTAGTTAAGTTGCCAAGGATTTTCATATATTTAACTGTCAAAATGGCTTTATTTGTGTAGAAATCAATATGTTGATGAAAACTGAGTTTTCTATCAAAGATGAATCCTAGATATTGCCAAGTGTCCTTTGGGACAAGTGAAGGTCCACCAATAGAGGATAAGTCCAGAAGGGAGGATTGAAGTTGTTATGTGACCTGGAGAAGTGAAAGACTTCAGTCTTTGAGTGTTCTACAAGAAGACCGAATTTCAAAAGAAGTTGTGAAGCTACATTATAGCTACTAAAGAGATGAGTATTTGAAGTATAAGAAGATTTACTTTGCGAAATGAGAAGACTGTCATCAACAAGGGATAAAATAGAAATTTTAAGATCAAGAATTTTTAATCTTTTTTCCAGAATATGAAGAAAAGAGGAAAGATATAAAGCAGAAAGAATAGGGGAGAGGGCAGAGTCTTGGCCTACTCCCACGTTAATGTCATAGAGACAAGAAGAAAAATTGTTTCAAAAATAAGACGTTTTTCTATCTACAAGATAATTGGAAAAAAAGTTGACAACTTTCAAATCAAAGCCAGCTTTTCCTAAGATTGCTGAGAGGAGGTGATGATTTAGTGATGGAAAAAACTGAGCAATGTCGAATGCCAGTGTGCTTGTCATCAAATTCTTGATCCACCCTGTGCAAATAAAGTGTGTAAGTGCAATGCCTGCATCAGAGGTAGATTTGAATTTAAGTCCTCCTAGCTGACTATAGTGAATGAAATTGTTATCAACAACTTGGAACTGTAACCTCCTCCCAATGACCTTTTCGATAAGTTTGCCCAGGGTGTTGAGAAGGATGATAGGTTAAAATGACTTGAGTGAGCCATAGGATGCTTTGTTAGGTTTAGAAATGACAATTGTCAATGATATCTTGAAATGACTAGGCCAATACCCAAGTTTGAAGCATGCATTAGCAATACAGATAACATTTCTTAAGCATACTTTGACTTTAATGATATGCTTAAGGTAACCCCACAATAACTTGTCAAGTCCAGGAGACAAAGAATCACAACAGTTGCCAATAGCTCACATGAATTCTTCTGAAAATTTTGGCCATATCAAAGATGAAAAGAAACCAAGTTCATTCAAAATTGTTTCATATACTGTCTAGAATTAAGCTGAATTGAAAGACAAGTGGAGGGCTTGCCAAAAGACATCTAGTTCCAAACATGGACTCCCATTGTGCTTTATTATTTCAATTGCAGGGAGCTTACACTTATTGACCCAGTTCATAAGCTCCTATGGGCCTCATTTTTTGTTGGCAATTTCTTGAATTTTCAAATCAAAAAATTCCCTTTTTATACTCTTGACCATCTTCCAGAAAGCCTTCCAGTTTTCTATACTTCTGGATGAATGATATGATGCAAGGTCTTGACTACACTTGTCATTCCACCAACTTTTGGAGTGCTTGGTAATTCTGACCAGTTTCAAGTATTTGAACCAAGCTTAATCAATAATGTTGGCAAATTTTAAAACAACTTCTTCTAACTTGTCTATATTTGAGAAGGATGTTGCAATCTCGTTAATAAAATCAGCTTCCTCTTCACTGTTTTTGGCAATTGTTTATTTGCTCTTTTCTATACATTCTTCAACAATAGGAATGGTGACCATAAGAGGAGCATGATCTGATGAACAGTGCTAATCTGGATAAATACAATGAGTGTTTAACTCAGAGGAACTGCTCCATAAGAATATCAAGTCAATGACTGAGTTCAATTTGCTAGGATTGTCCGAATACCTAGTAGGAACTGGATCAAAAGAATAAGAAAGAGATAAGTCAAACAAATCAGCTATGGCGAAAAGATTGTCACTAATAAATGAATAATGACTAAAAGATGGATCCCATAAAATATCATGAATATTGAAATCTCCCATCATAACCAAGAGATTTCTAAGATCAAATTTTGTATCCTTGAGATACTTGATTGCAGTATGAGACAAATCAGAATAAATGTTTATAAGCCAGCAACTGACACCTTTGTTAAAGAAAGAAACTAAAAGAATATCTCTGTAATCAATGATATCTTTGTGAAAAGAAAAACGAAAAGAGGAAAGTTTGATGTTAATGAATATAGCCACTCTTGCAAGATTGCTCAATGAAGCAGGAGGTTTAGCAAATGTGACCCAGTTGGGGTGGTTGACAATCCTCATAAGCAATTTGCCTTCATCGTTATAATTACTAGGAACAAAATGAATTGAATTCCATGAAGATTCTTGAATGAAGATAATGTCAAAGTCAGCATGGATTTCAAGAATTGTATTGATGATAAAATTGTTTTTCCAAACATTCTAAGAAAAAAATTTTAGATTTTCAAAAATCATATTTCGTTACTGTTCATGCTTGAACAAATCAAGTTTCTCCTGGTTTCCCTAAGCTTGGCATATTCTTTTGTGTACTACTCCTTATTGAAGCAATGTTTCCAGAATGGACACTAATTGGAGTCAGCAAGGTGATTGCCTTTGCAGTTGAGGCATTTGAATGAATGTGAACAAGGTTCACCCTTCTCGGTCTCGAGCCTAGGTGGGTTGATTTTATCATTAGCTTTGCAACACTATGCAAAATGATGGTGGTGCTCTGTTAAATGAGGCCCATTGCATTTGGCACACTTAGACTCTTGAATGTGGCAAACCCCTACCATATGACCCCACTTCCAACAATTTTTGCATTGAGGAACCCTCAGGTTTATATTAGCTTCCCTTATAGTAGCGATGATACTCCCAACATTGAAATATCTGTTAATGATTTTTTTTGCATTTATGCCATTTTGGATATCCCAGATATCAATCCATATAATAGCCATGTCAGACTTGGGGTATACTTTGATAATGTGAGGTTTAGATACAAGGACTATATTGTTAAAAATATGGTTATTCTTGAGGATGTATTTAATATCATTAGAGAATATGCAAGAGTTCAAGTTGTTGACATAATATGGAATGCCTACAATTTTGAGATAGGACTTTGATTGCAGAAGCCTTGGTGAAGAGATACTATCCATATTAGATAAAAGAGAATTCTTAACATATTTTTATATTTCCTGAAGATCAGCATTAGATGAGATGTTGTTAGTAGTGATGATGACTCCTTTATCATCGGCACAGATGAAGTCAGCAATGCTGTTTGACCAGATGTTCTTGAGAGCATGGTTTAAATTGATGACATGAGTTGACAAATCTATGATAAATCTTTTGCTGAGATTGTTATTCATTGGAACAATGACTTGCTTTCGAGAAGGACCTTTAGTGGTCATGTTGATTTTAGGTTTAGACTTCTTGCTTGAACTGTTGATGACTTTTTGAACCAAATCAATTTTCTTGTTGGGGAGACTAGGAAACGTTTCCTTGAGTTTGAGTACATCCATTGTAATGCTTAATGTAGAAGAAGAAGAAACTTGTTTTAAAGAAGAGGCCTGGGCATAGGATTTCTTCATAGGAGGTTTGTCATTTTTCTTGAAATACTTTGAAATTTCATTAACTTCTTTTTGTAATTTAGCTGGGATTGAAGGCAGGAGAGGAGAAACAAAGATAAGTTTGACAGTTTCCTTTTCTTTGTTGGATACCTGTGGTTTAGTGACTTGAGAATTAAATTTAGACCTTACCTTGCTTCTAAAGGTCAATTTATTGTTGTCTATGAAGAAATTATCCCAGTGTGATTTGTAAATAGTAGAAATAAATCCTCACATAGCCTTACCCATACTCTTAAAGTTCTCAACTTCATTAGCATTGTTACCTTCAATAGATTTACCTATAATGTATTTGTGCATTCTAAATAACCATTCTTTGATGTTGAGAGCATCTGAGGCCAGATGTTCCATGGAACCATGCAGAGATACCACATGGAAGTTTCTATCTCAAGATTTGGGGTCTAGAGCCTGATTAAGGTCGTAATTAAGCTGAACATTAAACACATTTTTGCCAACAGGTTTATTAAGGGTGGGTTCCACAGTAGGAACACATTGTTGCCTTGCAAGGTTGTGAGTGTTAGCCATCTTGCTGATGCATGAAGCCTGTTCAGATACTGTTTCATACTCAACAAGAGGACTGTTAGTAGATAGAGCAGGAGGATCATCCTGACCCATTCTGTCACTTTCTCTTTGCATTCTCACTCCATATTCCTCAGCACTTGTGTCCAAAGAGAGCAATGAAGACCTAGAATGATTTGAGCTAGACAAAACTATATGACCTCTCACCTTGTTACAATCATCGCTGGGGAAAATGACATTGGAAACATCATGGATATCTGTTATTTCACAATCACTGATATCCAAAGCTATGTGTTGAGCACCAGATATAAAAGCAGAAATTTGAAACAATATATTCCTAAGATCTCTTATGGGCACTACTATTTAAGATGGTGGTAAAAGAGAAAGAAGAAATATGATGTGATGTCATACTAAACTCTTATCCTAAGTCTGAAAAATAAAATAAATAAAAATAAAAATGAGAAAAGAAAATGGAAATAGATAGAGTTCACTATCTTCAACTCTAACAATTTTGACCAATAGCCTAATGTAAGTCTTTGTTGAAAAATGACTACTAATGTACTATAGTTTTGCATTATCTCATATTATTTGTTGTACTTAGCTTAGATAGCTAGATAAAGCTGTGGAAATCTCTTGGAATCACTTGTTAGTATCTTGTTTTGCTTTCCAGACCAAATGCAAAGATTTTTGATTAATTCATGAAGCATGTGTAAATGAAATATAACTTTAAAAGATTTTAAATTCTCCTTTTACAGTTCCATCTTGATATATATAAAGTCTTAGATAATCAGGAGTCTACATTCCATATGTTAACCTAATCTACACTGGATTTTATTCTGAAGTAAGACTACTAATATGAATTGCCATATTTTATATGAAAATAGATATGTTAATAGTAAGGCAATCTTAGAAACAAAATACAAATAATTCCAGTCTTCTTCATATCTCTGAGAAATTTCTTCTTGGCTTGGTACAGGCACATATATCCTAGTTAATCAGAAATTTTTCTTTTTTTAAAATCTCTATACTGATATTATGATGTTTTATATTATAATATGCTACATCATGAGCTATAAATTGGGACATGTGAAATAAAAATAGGCAAGAATAGATAATCCTTGCATAACATATATAATAACAGTAGTAAGCTCTTGAATAAATCTAAATAATAAAAGTAATCTTCTCAGTCTTATTATAGCTGGCATAGATTTAATTTTAGTATGGTATTTTATTTAGTTGGTACATCACGTGATCATATATACTATTTATTGTAGATACATTTATAACTCTTAGTTATTTATGTTAAAAGAATAGAATATATAACAGTATAATATAATATATATAATACTTATTAATAGTAAGATTCTGAGTAAAGAGCTTATAGAGTGTGGGCAATATAAAAACAAGTTTGAACTAACTAATAATAGTCTATCTATCTACTGAGGTTTGACAACTACAAAATATACATATTACTGATATAAATGCTATTTAAAGAGTGATATGTATAAGTGGTATATAATATATAGTATTCTCAATGAGTTAGATATATGTTATCTATTAGTATATAAATATATTAGCACAGCCTATATATTAGTCATGCTATTAATTGCAGCATGAGTATTTATAAGTGGAATGTTTTACAATACTCTTTCTTATTTAAGATATTAGCTGTTAAGTAATAAAACAAAAGTGGATAAAATCAGATTAGGAAAGACAAATACAAGAGTAGATATTTTGTCAAGAAAGGATCAGGTGGACACTAAAGAAGACAAAAAAGATATCAAGATACTTAAAGACAAACTATGGAAAAGAAGAATAACTATAAAAGTAAAAATAGCAATATTCAGAAAAACTATTGGAAGAAATTCAGAAAAACAATACTAGAAAGCAAGAAGTGTAAACAAAACTTAAAAAGAATCAAGGTCAAGTATATAGAGAAAAATATTTATATTTCTAACAATAAAAAATTTAAAAACAAATCTTACAGGAAAATTGTAAACTAGTAGACATAGGACATACAGAACAACAAAAGATACTTGAGTTAATCAAAAGAAACTATTTGTGACCAGGTATATGAAATTATATCAAGAAATATATTCAAGAATGCTAGAAATATTAATAGAACAAAGTCCAAGCATAAAGAAAGCAGAAAAACTTCACATATTATAAATATCTCAAGGACCATGGTAGGAAATTAGTATTGACATCATAGGACCACTTCCAAGATCAAAAGACAAGGATATGATAGTAGTTATAGTAGACTGATTTACAAAGATGATCAGACTCAAGACAATAACAATAGCAGTACTATAAGAGGAAATAGCCAAGATTTATAGAGTTAACATATGGAAAATTCATGGAGTTCCAAAGAAGATTCTTAGCAACAGGAGACTATCAGAATTATGAATAGTGGACTTCATTTTATTTTATCTTTTCTCTCATTTTGTATTTTTTCTTTCTTTTATTTTCTATTTTTGGGATCTAGGGTCAGGATCAGCACAACAACATATGTCACAGTCACAGTCACACTATTATATGTCATGATGAAACATGGTAGAAGATTCAGAAAGAAATAATGTTATAATATATGTAACATAAGTTAATAGTACTATAGCATAGACTAGTAGCCTAGCATATATAAGTTTATAATAGGGATCCTAATTTGCCTCACAATTTGTGAAAGATTTATGCATGGAACTAAGAGCAAGAACACTGTCAACAGCATACCATCCTCAAACAAATAGTCAAATAGAAAGAATTATAAGCAGTGGAATTCTAGTATAATGATAAGAAATACTCAGCTATAGGATATATGCTATTTGAACTTAAATTTGAAAGATATCTATGCAAGGGAGATCTAACAATAAAGATGGAGTTACCAAAACTGGAGACTTTTCTCAAAAAAGTTGGGAAAGGGCAAAATCATTTATGAGAAAAGACAAAGAAAGCCATGAAGAAGCAATTTGACAAGAAAAGATGAAACTCTCATAGATTGAAGCAAGGTAGCTGGAAGCAAAAAAGAACAAGGAGCATTCTAACTAGAATTACCAGAAGAATGGGCAATACATAATATGTTTAATGAAAACCTACTGACATGATGCAAAGAGCCTCAATTCAAGAAATAACATATAGATCCAGCACCACCACCTAATATTATCAATGAGGAAAAAGAGTATGAGGTACAAGAACATTGAAAAAGAGGAAGAGTCACACAATTCTTGGTACACTGGAAAGGGTATGGAAATGAACATGAACAATGGATAGTTAAAACAGAATTACCACATGCTTAAGAGGTAATTCAAGATTATTAGACAAAGCTTTTGAGATAAAATCTATAAAAGAGGGGAATAAACTCCAAATTAACATCTCAAAGTATACCAAGTACTCAAGTAATCCAAATATATACATTTCTTGCACTGTTAACAATCTTGATCTCACTATGACACTTAATAAAGAAAAGAAATATTAGACAAAAAAATACCACAAAATAATCTGAGAATCAGAATCTATAGCCAATATTCAACTACAAATTTAAGATATTATCAAGCAAGCCAAAATGGTCAATAATCAACTAGCAGACATCAAAACCATTTTATTACAAGCAGGAAAAACCCACAAGATGCAAATATGAGGGGACATTTACAGCATATTAGAAAAACTACACACTATTATACATAGGGATATAAAAAGACAAGCACATCATATTCAAGTCCTACTAGCTGATACACTAGATAAGTATAAAGGAAGAGGAGTTGATATGGTCAATGAACATATCAAAACATTACAAGAAGTCTACCAAAAAGCATATCAAGGAACAAACACAATATAAAACAAAGGGAAATATAAAAAAGACATTGTTCAAGATGAAGAAGTTTTGTTATATAAACTCTATGCAATATTATTATTATTTAAACTAAGCAAACCATTGACTCTAGAACCAATCTTATCAAAAGAAGAAGTTGATCATCTCAAAAAACACTGAAAACATTACAATCACCTATAAATATATCTCTAGCATATTACAAATCTATCTGACCTGATAGAGAAAAGAATATTCAATATTGGAATGAAAATGTGGTGGAATTTATTAAGCAAAAGCATAATGCAGATACAAGTCATTAAAGATTTCCAATTAAAATGTATATAGAAGGACCACCACATGAACCATTCTTCATAGTCTTGAACTTATGAGGAACAATAGTTATTGGACATACCAAAATTGGTGGCATTATATGTGGTTGGAGACTTAGTATTTCTAGATTAAATAAGTTCATAGGGATATAAACATTAAAACAAAGATACTGTTACAATCACTACTTCCTATTCTACAGATGTTTATCTTATATCTGTTATAACTTGGACATGTATTAGAGTTTATTTCATCTTTGACTTATATTTACTGCATCTTGTGTTCTCCTCATATGTTATTAGTCAGCACCTCATGTAGTAGTAGAGGCTTCCTCATGTTTTCCTTATTTTTTTCTTACTATTTTCTTAAGAACATCTTTTTCTCTCCTCATGGTCTTTAGATATATAGCTGTAGATACAATTATGTATTATCATGCTTTGCTAATTCATTATCTCTTTCTCTCTTACTCAGATCTTTGCCTAAGTTATAACCTAAGTCAAGCTTAGGATCATAATACTCTTCTTAATTTTCACTCATTTAGTATTTTTACAACCTCTTACTCTTCTGCTCTGTCTACTTCTACTGGTTTCAGTTTGTCTGTTGTTTGTCCCCTCACTAGTTCCCTATACTTTACTACTTGACTAATATTTACAACTGGGTGAATTCTCATTGAGTTCAGCAGCCTTAATTTGACTATATTAGTAGATACTACTTTTTCAATTATATACAAACCAATATATTGCTCTGTTAAATTCCTTGCCAGTCTTTTTTTGAACACTAAATATTTTGTGCTTAGCATCACTTCATCCTCCTCTCTCTATGCTTCTGCCTCTTATTTACTTGCTTCTTTATTTCCTCTTATATTCTTTTCAACACTACCCCTGCTTTCTCCTGATTATTTTTCATTCTTTTTACAAACTCCATTGTTTTCTCCACCTTTTTCTTTTTTGGGATATCTACTCCAATTCTCAGTTCTCTTCTATAATTTGATATAAATGGGAATACCTTTGTTACTGAATGAATTTTACTATTCACTGTAAATTCTCTAATACTAGCTACTCTAGCTAGTTCTTCTACCTATGATCCACAAACAACTATAAGTATTGTTATTGTTCCAACTCCTGGTTTATACATTCAGTCAGTCTATTTGTTTATAGATAGAATGCTGTTAACAACTTTGTCTTGCATCTTATTTAGCTTCTTCATCAACTCTGCTGCAAACTAAGATCTTCTATCCAATATTACACTCTCTGAAAGCCCATACAGCTTCCACACATTATCTCTAAGCAATCTTGCCAACTCTTCTACTCTCATTCCTTTTGTTGTTGCTACAAAATGTGTCATCTTGGACAATCTATCATATACAATCATAATTGTATTCTTTCCTGCCACTAATGGAAACTTAGTAATAAAGTCTACTATTAGGTACATCCACAGTTTTTTCAGTACCTCATTCACTATCAGTTTTCCTACAAGTGATTCCATATGGTTTTTCATCATTTGGCACAAATCATAACTGTCCACATATTTCCCTACATCTTTTGTTACTCTTAGTTACTAGTAATTTCTTATCACTAACTTCATTGTTTTCTATCTACCTCTATATCTAGCTACTAACACACCATAGTTTAACTGGATAATTTCTACTTTTAGCTTCTTATTCTTTGGCACATACAATTTTTATTCTTTTAGCACTAATTCTCTTTCTATCTGCCATTCATCTTCTCTCAGTATCTTAACTCCTGTCTTCTTCATTTCTTCTACTACTCTAAATACTTTTTTATCTTTTTCTCTTACTCTTTTTATTTATCAATTTTTAGTTTTAATTATTTTTTTATACTTCCACTTTCTAATCCAGCCTCTTGCTCAACCCATCTATCTTTCCCATATTTGTTCCTAATACATATTTCAAAGTGAAATTGAATCTTGACAGATATAATACCCATCTTGTCTGCCTATAATTCAACTTTTGTGCCTTTATAAAATACTCTAAATTCTTGTGGTCTGTTTAGACTTTTCACTTGTACTTAACATTTTCTAATCAATGCTACCAGTTTTCCAACTCCTAATCATGACCAACATCTCCTTGTTATCAGTCTTGTTCAAAAACTTTGACAAGTATGTTACCAGTCTCTATCTTCCATCTTTATACTCCATTGATAGCACTTCTTCCATTATATATAAATCTTTTCTTCAACTTTCTAAATGCTTCTGCCTACTTTCATTTATTCCCACTTCTACTGCTTCTTTACTAAGTCATGTGATAGTCTAGCTATGGTTGCAAAGTCTTTAATGAACTACTTGTAATAGTTAGCAAGTTCTAAAAACTTCTGAACATCCTTGACCTCCTTGGGAGTTAGCTAATCTAGTATTCTCTTCATCTTCATTTTCACCATCTTAATTACTTCTGGCCCCATTACTACCCTCAGAAATCCTACTTTCATGACCTTCTATTTCTTCTGGTTTCACATTCTCTGCTAACTTTCTTACTATTTCTTCTATTACCTCATTGTGTCTTTGGTTTTCTTCTATTCCTACCAAATCATCATCTATAAAGCTTACCACTTTTATAGTGTTGTTCAAGTTCTGTAGAATCTTATTCATTATTATTTAGAACATTGCAGGTGAGTTTGTTAGACCAAAGAATATTACTGTTGGCTTAAATGACCCTTCCAGAGCTGTAAATGCCACCTTTTACTCATCTACCTTCTTCATCTGTACATTATTATAACCCCATCATAGATCTAATTTAGTAAATATTTGTTCAAGTATCTATAGTTCTGTATTATATACTTCTTTCCATTCTTACAAAGAATACTAGTACTGTTATGGCAACTAGCAAAATCTACAGTGTTTACACAAACTTTAAAATCTCTAGGAAAACCTAAGCTTTATTAACACAATATACTATAATCACATTGCTTATCTTCAGAAGAACCTAAGAAAACAAAGTAAGGTTCCTGGAGGCAACAGATATTCTATATAGCTATGAAATAAATTCTAAACTTCTATATCAGCTTATATATAAGGAAATAATGAGAACAGCATGATTAGGAACATTTCTAGTAGAAATATCTAAAATTTTAGCTCAGAAGGAGGGATGTCACTCTGAGTGATAAATGAAAGATGGCAGAGGTGGTAGTCAAGTTTTAACTCTATAAGGAGCAGCAGGGATAGTCAGAGTTATGGATATGAATACTGTGGGCTTTTGTGGTGGTGTTGGGATCAAAGATGTAGTTTCCTTACAGGTGCCATTTGAGACAACTTTGAGAGCCTAATGTACTTCTTCCTTAACTGTTCATCAATAAATCCATATATATCTCTTCTCTTCTTTCTGGACAAGAGATAGATTTTTATTTTCCTTTGTACAAACTTCTCCTTTAACTTAATTGCATAATCTCACATTTTCTTTCCTAGCATTCTCTTACTTGCTTTCTTTCTGAAGAAATGAATCTATATGTTCTATTTCTCTACTACTCTCTTCATCTCTATCATCTTTTTCTCTTTTGGTTTTTTCTTGACTTTTTCTCTTCTCTCTCTCTCTATTATCTTTTTAATTTGGTTTTTATCACCCTGGTTTTCTCTGCTTTGGTCTCCATCACTTCTTATATTTTTCTGGACATCTTATCATCTTTACTTCTCCTATTCTCTAGTCAATTTCAGGATTGTGGCAAGCCAGTCACAGCATTCACAAGATTATATTCCATTTTGACCCCTCTATTATATTGATCTCTGTTCTCTTTCTATACTCTTTATAAAATATATTTACTTCTACTATATATTCTATTAACTTTTTCTTGTTGGATATACTGTCAACATTTCTTACATATATTGGTCTTTCTATTTTCTTAACTTAAACTCCTGCTTTCTTATAAATTATAAACTAATTACTACTTTTTTTATGCTGCTATCCAAGAGTACC
>Ga0157363_1001933_pt1 | contig 17810 bp, 22 predicted proteins | sample AttsexASBM1_FD_111477 | JGI IMG/M metagenome (GOLD analysis project Ga0157363, IMG submission 111477) | Fungus gardens microbial communities from leaf cutter ant in Ribeirão Preto, State of São Paulo, Brazil - Atta sexdens ASBM1 | ecosystem: Host-associated > Fungi > Mycelium > Unclassified ... | reverse complement strand
CTGCTTCACCTGCACCCAACGGACCAGCTCTTTCTGAGCGGCAACCGGATCGCCGAAACGCTCCCGCCGCTCCTGACCGGTGGTCCCCAGACGCCCCCAGGACCGGACAAGGACAGTGCCGCCAAAGAGATCGTCCTGCAGGGTCAGACGGTAGAACCGCCAGCAGTTGGTCGCCGGATCAATCCGCTGCAGACGGGCGCTCTCGGGGAAGAGGCTGAACTGGCGGGGCGGGGCCGTTTGCGGAGATTTGGGCATCAGATCCCGAAAAGTGTAACAGGTCCGGATCCGGACCGTCAGGGGCTTTTTCTCCAGGAATACGGGCTTTCGGGGCTTTTCCGCAGATCGTGAGAGCGAAATGGGAAGGCGTGATCCGGACGGATCTGGGACCGGAAGGCACAGGGTGTTACACTATAAGTAATAGTGTACCCTCCCTGCCTGAGGCTTCGGTAGCGTAAAGAGCTTTAAGAGCCTGTTAAGAAAATCGATCTGATGTGATTCAAGCTCTGTATATGAACGCTAGATCAAAAGGACTAGATGGCCAGAAACAGCCGCAAGGCGAAAAACTGCCCGTTAGACATGAGGGGCCGAACGTGTCAGAGGAATACTGGCCTGCAGGGCATAATGGCAGTCGTCCAGCAGCAGTAAAGCATGCCGACGAAAAGCAACTGCCATGGCTTCTTCGTTTTCTGTCAGGCTCGTTGAACAAGGCTCTTTAGGACCAGTTTTCTGATTTTCGACAGTCTGTCGCTTGCGACATTTTGCAACTGTTTTCGGGTTAATCCCGAGCTCAGCGCAGTGAGCGAAGCCTGCTATCGCTGTAGTGCTGCTCGCACGGCATGCGTGGTCGTGCCGCGGCCATGACGTATCTGTCCCATGAGGTTTCCTTCCACTCTCGTGAAAATATCACACCATCAAATCCCGGGGACTAAACACCTAAGGCACAGTAATGTCTGCTTTTCAGAAATGGCAGAGCGAGAACCTCTCAGGACACACATCAATCAAGTGCCCTTCGCGTTCTCCATCCGTGGCTTTAGTGCCTCGAAAGGTCGAGTGGGTTCTTAATGTCCAAGAAGGCTCGGATGCTCTCAAGGATCTGCCACCGGTTTCGTTCCATAATAACCATGTGAGTGCCCTCACCGATTTCGACCCAGCGTCGGAAAGGCGCATTTCGAAAGCGTGGGAACAGGTTTACCATCTGCTCAAGGGTGACATCCCTGTCCCATTCGGCATGAATCAGCAAAACAGGGACCGTGATGTCTTCGGGCTCATAGAAGGACCTTCCCGCAGACCAAAATTCTCGGACATCCTGGATCACCCCCGCAGGTGCACGAATGATACCACCCTGTTCTTTCGGATCGCTGGCCAGAATGACCCGGGCCCACTGCTCGAACCATCCTGAAGGGAGCACTTCAGAGCACTTGTCTTCAGAGACACCTTCGAGCCAGTGCTTCCGAAACGCCTGAACGTCGAAGCGGCGATAGGCATGAATGGGCCCACCGGGATCCAGTCGGGAAACCCCATTGTTGATCCATTGCGGTGCGATCAGTGTCAGCTTCTCGATCTTGTCGTTATTGGCTGCTGTATATGCTCCTGTCACCGTGCCGCCCCATGACATGCCGATCAGGCACAGGCGAGAAAGGGCGCGTTCTGAGAGGATATGGTCAACAGCCGATCCCAGGTCACGCACAGCTGTCTCGGTCCGGACCTGTGGAGGCGCATCTTCCGGAGCGCCCTCCATGCCCGCAGGTCGTGTCGAGCCGCCGAAACCCCGTACGTTGAGCGCGTAAACGTCAAATCCCTGATGGGCCAGGCTGTCCATGAATGAGCCGTCATCAACGGGTACGTCGAAGAGACTTTCTGCCGGCAATGTTGCGCCATGCATCAGGAGGACGGTGCGATCCGGACCAAACACTTGAAGATCCGTGCGTTTCTTGTGACGAAGATGGAGTGAAATTCCTGCAGTATCGCTCGGGATATGCAGATTTTCCGTAAGGATGTCAGTCATCCGATGTCTTCCTGATTTGGCTGTACAAATTCCCATGAAAACCCGTCTTCACGGCGCTTGACCCGCCCCACACCGGTTTCTGCAAAATGCGAAGTGAAGCACAAACTCCCGCTTTCGGCCGCCTGAGCGAGGAACCATCGACGCGATTGCTCGGCAGGCTTGATGAACTCGCAGTAAACGGATCGCAGATCAGGACGATAGACCTGCAGCGGATGATGCATGACATCTCCTGTAAACCAGGCTTCTTCGCCTCCGGACTGCAGACGGATCGAAGCGTGGTCGATGCTGTGGCCCGGGGTCGGATGGAAGGAAAAGCCCGGAACGATTTCCTGTCCGTCGATCTCGATGGCCTGTGCCAGACCAGCTTCGATGACAGGCAGGATGTTGTCCGTATAAACCCGGGGCAGAGGACGATGATTGGGCACGCCTAACACACCAGGTGGCAAGTCCGGAGCTGGGTCGACACCATCATTGCTGGCCCCATATTGTGCTTCGACCGCCGAGAAGATGTGGCGTGCATTCGGAAAGGTTGGCACCCATTTTCCATCGTGCAGACGGGTGTTCCACCCAACGTGATCCGCATGAATGTGTGTATGGAGAACGAGATCAACCTGCTCCGGCTGGACACCCATATCAGCGAGACGCTCAAGAAACGGCGTATGGAGATGATCAAGCGCAGGCGCGTCGGGTAAAGGCTTGTCGTTTCCGGTAGCGGTATCAATCAGGAGATTGATACCCGCCCGCTGAACAAGCCAGGCATGGGTGCCCTGGGCGAGCAGGCCAGTCGCGGCGTTATAGGAGCCTGCGGTCAAACTGGGCGCGAACATCGCGAGTGCCTCCGCATCAATATCCGGATACAGGTGACCGGGATCTGCGTTGTTCCAATGGAGTTCGGGGATGCGGGTGATGCGGGCATCGCCTACCTGAAAAGACGGCGTCATTTTTGGCCTCGAAGCGATTGTGTTGCGTTGCATCGGAAGGTAGGGTGCAGCCAAGCATCACGCAAATCGATCTGAAAAATGAAGCCAATCGATCACTTCAATTTACGGTCTTTCGATCTTAATCTTTTGATCGCGTTTGATGCGCTCGTATCGGAACGCAGCGTCACGAAGGCTGCACGCCGTTTGCGCATTCAGCAGCCTGCGATGAGCCACGCGCTGGCGACGCTGAGGCACCTTTTGGCCGATGATATTCTGGTGCGAACCGGCGCGATCATGCAGCCCACTGCCAAGGCGGCTGCCATGGCCCCGCAGATCCATACTCTGTTGAGGCAGACTCAGGGTATTCTGACAGCCGAAGACCAGTTTGATCCCAGGACGGAGCAGCGGATTTTTCGCTTTGGGTTTTCATCCGAACTTGAAGTCTTCCTGATGCCGAGACTGACGGCTTATCTGCAGCATCACGCCCCGGGAATACGGCTGCTATCGCGAGGGTCTCCGAGGAACAAAGTTCATGCTCTGCTGGATACAGGCGCACTTGATATCGCAATCGGGTGCTTTGACTTTGGCTTGGAGCGGCACCTTGGGATGCCGCTCTATGAACAGTCGCTTGCCTGTTGTTTCAATCCTGATCTGATCAGTCTGGAAGCGCCTCTCACCGTTGAGAGCTATCTGGCACTCCCGCATGTGCTTATGACATTGAAGGACGACATTCAGGGGTGCCTGTCAGACGCGCTGATGCAGATCGGTCAGGAACTGAATGTTGTTCTGGCGGCATCGGATTTCCTGACGGCGTTGGCGACAGCAGCGGCGGCGCCAGTTCTGGCGACGCTTCCCAATCGGATTGCGCATCAGCATGCTGCTCATTTTGGTTTGACGGTGCAGCCGGTGCCGCTTGATCTGCGCATACCGGCAGTCTCAATGGTCTGGTCAGCCCGGAACGACCGTGATCCGGCCTCCGTATGGTTACGTGAGCAGACTGCTTCCCTGATAAAAACCTCCGAAACAACGGCTTGAATTTTCACGCTGCCAGTAGTCGGCACTGACATACGAAGACATTTTCCAAACAGAAGATCAAGTTTCGCCTTTCTAGCTGATATCGCCCCGGGTTTTGTGGAGATAGCAAGGCCTAGGGCACTTCACTTGACCGCAGCAAGACAGATATGCGATCTGAGGCATGGACGTGTAAAAGTCACAGCCCGGTAGGTAGTCCGGGTGGCATTTACGCTCGTACAAGTCGCCCGCATGTGTGGGACCGGCCTCCGGCACGTCCTTTTCCAGCCAACGGAAAAGGTGTGTCTTATGGATATCGCAAAATACCTCATCGCCTTCGTGGCGGTGTTCAACTTCGGTGGCTTCGTGGCCGACGCGCTCGTGCCCGCTACCGCCAGGCAGCATCTGTGGAACCCGCACTGGCCTCCCCATGCCAAGTTTCACAACGCGCAAACGATGCTGATGGGGTTCTTCGGCGGCGGGTTATCGCTCGCCATCCTATTCGGCTCGCATCCGCTGACGCTGCCGATGTTCCTGTTCGCGACGGTCGCGGCCGCCAGCTACTTCGTCTCGATGGCGCTCGCACCGATCTTCCCCGGCACGGCGTGGACCGATCCGGAGTTCGAGGCTGAAACCTCGAGGCCAGCCGGCCTCGCCCCACAACAGCTCATTACCTACGCCGTGTGCGTGATCGTGCTGATTGCCGTCGCGCTCGCTATGTGATCGCGTTGAAGAGGGGCAGCTCGGAGTTTTCCAGCAACTCCAACGTAATAAGTAGAAGTTTTTACTTTCAGCCTTCCCTCTCGGGAAGGCTGGGAACCCAGGTCAATAACCTCGCGCAGCTCTATTCTCTTGCCCCGGCGTCCCATAACTGGATCGGTAATCCCCCCATAAAAAGTGGCTTTTGAATGAGAATTCAGGCAGCTGTTTTTATGGGGGGATTACCGTAGCACATCGTAAGAGTTCGAGAGGCCTGATTGCTGCCGAGGTCGGCTATGCCAGTCCCACCCAGTTCAGCCGGGACTCCAAACACCATTTCCATCGCCGCCCGACTAAAGAAACCAAATGGATGCGTAAGCATCTGGGAGAGCCGGTTTAGTCGTCAAAAATCTGAAATCAATGGGAGTACCTTCTATCGCGTTCCAAGATAAACCATCAGCATACTTTAATAAAAAATTTTATGTAATCTTTAAAAAGTGAATTAAATTTTTGAAGTAAAATTTAATATTATTATCGACCTTTATAAGAAAACATCCAAAATATGAATTAATTTTCCTATTATTTAAAATAACAAACGCAATTATAATTCAGAGTTATGCTGCGAAAGACGATGACCTGCCCGAAAACCGTATGAGCGCGCCAGCCATGCAATACCCAAACCACAGGCCAGAAGGCCCAGCATCACCCATGCAAAAGAGGAAGCGCCATATAGATTCAGCAGTATCCCTCCCAGAAGTCCTCCCCCAGCGATTGCACTATTCCAGACCACAACATTCATAGACAGCGCGACGTCAGCCCCCTTTCCAGCTGCATCAGCCAGAGCTGTTTGGAGTAATGTCGCAGCCCCACCAAAAGTCAGTCCCCAAACAGTTACACCTGCCCAGACGACAGCAGGAAAGCTGGCCCCCACAGTAAAAATGGCGCAGACCCCAGCGAAGACCGCCAGGCTGACCAGAACGGTCGTTCGTAGCGCATGGTCTACCAACTTTCCGGTCAGTCCGATCCCACCCAGTGCAGCAATGCCAAAAACCAGCAGTACAAGATCTGCCTTTCCCGCCAGCCCCGATGGGATAAGAAAAGGCACGATATAAGTGTAAAGAATATTGTGCGCGAGCATCCAAAAGACGACGACACCAAGAACCGATCGAACCCCGGGTGTAATCAGAACATGCCGGAACGGCAGACGTTCCTTATCAGACACTCCCGGAAAGTCTGGCACTGTCGCCAATACCCAGCCTGTCAGAAAAAGTGTAAAGATCGACATCATCCCAAAGGCCAGCCGCCACCCTAGCGCGCTCCCCAGCCAAGTTCCTGCCGGGACACCGAGAGAAAGCGCAATAGGCGTGCCTACCATGGCAATAGCCAGCGCCCGTCCCTGCTGGTCATGCCTCACCATCCGCCGCGCATATCCTGCCAGAAGCGCCCAAGCCAAGCCAGCGGCGGCTCCCGCGCTGTAACGGGCAGCAAGTGTCAGCCAGTAATCCTGAGAAAGGGCCGTTATGGCATTGAATACCAGGAAGCCAACGATCGCCAGAAGCAGAACAGCCCGTCGTCGCCATCTTTGGGTCGCAAGCATCAGTGGGATGGTGGCACTCAGAGAGCCCACAGCATAAGCCGTCACCATCTGCCCTGCATAGGCGGGTGATATATGTAGGCCAGTGCTGATCTCCGGCAGCAAGCCTGCTGGGAGTGTCTCTGTCATAATGCACAGGAAGCCTGTCATTGCGAGAGCCAGAAGACCGGCTACCGGTAAGCTATCATCTGACGATGGAGATAGACGTTCGGTCATTTGTAACTCACATATATGTATCGGACGATCCATATATGTGCATAACCGATATTTAGCAACGCATTTCTGGACCGGTCAGTATTGAAATATGCCGGTCAGAGGAGACAAAACCATACTGTGGGAAGCAGAGGGCAATCTTTCAGTTTCTGGAAAGCAATCATCTAAAAATTATTTCCGTATCATTTGATACAGAATGAACTTGCGCGCCGCCGTCTTTTTTGTTCTGTATTGATCGGTACAGAATGTGAGGGATCATAACGTGGCAAAACTTTCAGGAAAAAAAGCTTTGATCATCGGCGGCAGCCGCGGGATCGGAGCTGCAATCGTCAAACAACTATCCAGCGAAGGCGCATCCGTGCGCTTCACATGGGCCGGTTCGCGCACAAAAGCCGAAGACCTTGCCCGCCAGACCGGGGCAGAAGCCATTCAGGCGGATGCAACTGACCGCTCCGCAATTCTTGCCGCCACGCGCGACGCCGGCCCCATCGATATCTTTGTCTTCAACGCCGGAATCTGCATCGCCGGAGATCCGCTGACGCTCGATCCAGACGACATTGATCGCATGATCGATATCAACATTCGCGCTGCCTATCACGCTTCGGTCGAAGCCGCCCGCTCCATGCCGGATGGGGGCCGGATCATCCTGATCGGCTCCACGAACGCCAACCGGGTACCTTTCACGGGACTGGCGGCGTACAGCATGACAAAATCCGCACTGCAAAGCATGGTGCGCGGTCTGGCACGAGACTTTGGGGACCGTCACATCACGGTCAACGTCATCCAGCCGGGACCGACCGACACGGATATGAACCCGGCCAACGGTCCACAGGCCGATCTCATGCACAGCGTCATGGCCATCAAGGAACACGGCTCCGCAGAGGATGTCGCCGCCTATGTCTCGTTTCTGGCCGGTCCTGCGGCGCGCGGCATTACCGGAGCCATGCAGACCATTGACGGTGGATTCAGTGCGTAATGCTGGCAATCCATTTCCGGATCGATTAGTATAGAAAATTATTCACACCAACGGAGACACTGCATGGCCCGGACAGGACGGCCCCGTGAATTTGATCGGGACAAGGCGCTGGAGGCCGCGCTGACGCTGTTCTGGAAGCAGGGTTATGAACCGACGTCGCTGAACCAGCTCAAGGCCAGCATGGGGGACATTTCGCCCGCAAGCTTCTACGCTGCATTCGGCTCCAAGGAAGCGCTGTTTCACGAAGTCGTGCAGCGTTATCTGGAAACTTACGGTCAGGTCATGGCACCGCTCTGGGACGAAACACTTGCCCCACGGGACGCCATCGAACAGACCCTGCGACGCTCCGCCCGCATGCAGACGACCCGCTCGCATCCCACCGGCTGCCTGATTGTGCTGGGAGCCGCCAACTGCTCGCCAGAAAACCAGCCCGTGCAGACCCTTCTGGCTGCCGAGAGGGAACGTAACCGCAAAGGTATCAAAGCCTGCGTGGACCGGGCCATTGCAAACGGGGAACTGACAGGCTCGTCTGCTACCGAAACCCTGCCCACGCTACTGGCAACCTTTCTCCACGGCATGGCCTGCGAAACCAGGGATGGCGACAGTGCAAAAAAACTGGATGCAGCCATCACGACGCTCATGCAGGTCTGGGATAGCCTCGCGTCAAAGCACCGACCCGCCCTGCACAGACAGTAAGCCATCCCCTATCGAACAGGGTAATTTCCAGCTATTATATTTATCTTTTTGTCCAGATCGCACGCGATCATGGAGGGCGGCCGACCAACAGACCGAGAAAGCCTGATCATCTGCTTAAGTTTGCCGTGATCGACCTCGATCACATTGTTCAGATATTTGACCTGGCGGAGCTGCACCATGTCAGGCAACTTCCCATCCTTCTTGAATTCGCTAATCGCTATGCCATAGGTCGGTGCTTTGTCCGTATTGATCGTCTCTGGCCTTTCCCAGTCTTTCAGACCGTTTACGGCCTTGCCCAGAAAATGTTTGGCAGCTTTGGCGTTCCGGGGAAAGGAAGGTAGACATCAATCGTATCACCGTACTTGTCGACACGAAAATGGCGCCCCTTGACAACATTCATGACAACCGCTCCAAGTCAAAACCAAACGCGGTTTCCAACATGGGCACCAACTTTGCAACAGAGTCCGCCAGATTCCGTCTCTATGAAGACGCCAGAAACTTCATAGTCCGCGCACTCGGCAAGCTGCTTCAGCTCGTCTTTCTGGCGCACGCATGACTGATCAGCCGTAGAAACCCGGCAATAGATGACCGCGCGCTGTCCCATTTGAACCCTCACGGGAAAACCACCACGCGACCCTTGATACACCGTGGCTCTTGAGAAAGAACGGCCGCAAACGCTTCATCTGTTCATCCGTCAGCCAAAACAGGTCGGTCATCTTTAGTCTCCATGCAGAGCCTGAATCAAAATTCTCTACATTGAGCTTTCGATAATATTATATTATATTGTAAAATTGGTTCAGAAATTTAGAAATAGGTTATTCTATGATAGAATATATTAAAAATATAAGTATTGAAAATCTTTTTGAGAGCAAAAATATCAATTGGGATTTGCAAGATATTAATATTCTTGTTGGAAAAAATGGATCTGGAAAGTCTACTATTTTAAATATACTGAGAGAGATGTCGCATCAAGATGGCGTAGAAAATATAAGCAAAGCATCATCGTCTAAAATAACATTTACAGATGATTCATTTATTGAATCCAAAGAGGAAATTATTAAGCAGTCAGATTTGGATGGTTTTTTACATATAATCGAAGAAAATATGAGTGAAAAACTCAATACAAACCAATTAGAAAAAATTAAATCTTTACGAAATATATTATCTTCAAAAAATTCTGACAAAAAGACCCACAGTATAACTGCAAAACTAGGGGGTGTGAAATTTCACAAAGGTAAAACCTTACATAAAAAATCAGATATAAAAACACAATACGTATCAACAATAAATATGAATGCCAATTCCATAAATGAAATAAAAGGAAGTGACGGAGTCACAAAAACAATATTAGATATGGAGATTCAAAAAGAAATATTAACATTTAATGGAAACAAAAATGACGAGCGCTATGCTTCTGTATCGTCTAGATTATCCAAATCGATCAATTCCTTTTTTAAAGAGTGTGGGAAATCTATAGAAATAAAAGATAAAATTTCTATAAAAAAATCAAAATCTTCTAAAATAGCACTACAAAACCTCTCCTCAGGAGAGCGTCAAGTTATATTTATCTTTTTAAAGGTGGCTAATTCTTTTTTTGATGGATCAATCATATTAATGGATGAGCCAGAAATATCTCTTCATTTAAGTTGGCAAGAGAAACTTATATCTGAAATTAGGTACGTAAATCCAGAAAGTCAAATTATTATTGTAACACATAGTCCTGCAATAGTAATGAACGGATGGATGGATAAATTTACAGATATTTCTAATATTGAAGTGAAGGCTTAAAAAATGAAAAGCTTCACTCAATATCTAACTGACCCTAAGTATATTTCAGCATATGACTTTGACGGGAAGGGTATCATCTTCATAGAAGATGAAAATGATGAACGCTTTTGGACAGAAGTTATAGAAGATTTAGCTAAAAATAGATATACTTTTAAGATCGCGACAAAAAAATCTTTAGGAAAAGGCTCAGATGAAGTTAAAATCCGCGGCAAAGGGGCTTTAACAAAGCTATACGACACTCTTAACAAAACAGTTATGGTCGCAGTAGATAGTGATTTTGACTATATATGCCCAGAAAATAGCGAATGTGCAAAGAAATTATCTGAAAACAAATTCATAATACATACTTTTTCATACAGCACTGAAAGTGTTATTTTTTGCGAAAAATCAATAAATTTAATATCTAGTAAAATTAGATACAATCTAAAAATTTCTTTTGATATCAATGATGAAATAAAAAAAATATCAAATATTATTTTTGAATCTTTTTCAATGTTTGCCTATCTAAATAATAAAGGACTTTCTATAGAAAGTTCCAAACAATATCACGAAATCTTCCGATTCTCTACCTCAAAAGAAATGTTTCTTGATAAGAATTATAATTTATGTCCATGCATAATCAATGAATTGACTATAAATTCAAATAATAAGAAGGAAAAGTATCTAAAGTACATTGAAGATAATGGTCTTTTAGACGAATATACTGCATATTTGGAATATTTAAATAATTTAGGATTACAAAAAGATAATGTATATCGTTTTATACGTGGCCATGACCTCGAAGAAAAAATAGTTATTCCGCTCTTAGAATGTCTAAAACATAAAATATTAAACGATGAAATTTCACATATAGATCAACAAACTCATAGCAACGAGCAGATAAAAGAAGAAACAAAACGAAAAGTAATTAATATTTTTGAAGAAAAAATGAATTTAGCAACCATGATATACAATGATTTATCATTTAAAGAAGACTATATTTTCAATAAAATAAAAGAGAAATTTTCTATCGCGTTAAGACATGATTCCCAAGAGCCGTAATGAACGTCACTATTGCATCATTCCCTGTTGTCGCGTTCTCGCGCAATGACAGGGAAGCCAAAGCACAGGCCAGAATAGGACTTTCAGCGTCAGACAAGTCTGTATCACAGCGCCGCTGTACCTTTACCGCTCTCCTAGTCTCAATAGAGTTCATCCCGGTTGGGCTTGCTGTTATGAACAACGGTTGTCCCGCTTCCAGGAAACCGCCCTGCCCGCTTTTCTTCCCAGGTCAGACGCCGCGTCTTCTCTGGCTGTTCACTCTTCTTCTCTTCAGCCTGCTCAACGACCGGATCAGGCTGGATGGTGGCTCTGGATGCCTCTTTCAAAACAGGTGCGACTTTCACCTGCAGAGCCCGCCGGACCCTCTCCCGAAAGGCTGGCAGCGGAATATCGAACGCTTCCCCATAACGATCCAACAACCAGAGACGGATTGATTCATACGACCAGCGTTCCGCAATGAATGTCTGGATCTGTTCCGCTTCCCGGATCAGAAGCACCCGACAGGCATCCCGTCCACGGGGTATGGGTAACCCTGTCGCACGATCTTCATTCACAACGGCCATTCTTTCTTCCTCAGGCCTCTCCTGTTTTGAAATGACGGGATCTGTCCCGAAAGGCTCTTGTCCCATCAGCAACCGCTGTACGATCCGAGCGGCTGAAACAGCCTCATCAGACCGGAAGCGCACGTAGCCCGGACGTGCCGGTGGTTTCCAGGAGTTTGCCTTCCGTCTGATCCGCCCCCAGTCTTTTTTTGCAAAGCCGTGCAGTTCAAAGACCTGCTGCCTCACCCCCTTGAACCCTGGCAACCGCACCAAACGCGCCATAACAGCCTTGATGGCATCATCACTGCGTGTGGTCCGGATCGCAGCCTGGATCTCACCCTGCCATTCCTGCACACGCTCCCGGGTCATCCGCCAGGACCAGGTGGGCTTTGCTTTCAGGCTCGGCAACTGAGCCAGCTCGAACTCCGTTCCCCAAGACAAGCGACCGTATTTGTCTGAAACCTGTCGGCGTCCATGTTCCCGCTGAAAGGCTGCGTTCTCTCCATCCGTAAAGAGCAGCCACCACAGGAAACGCGTCGTTCCCTGTTCGGGGTATGCGAAGAAACGCACACCGGCTGCGCCCTTCTGCCGCTGACGACAGCGCTGCCAACGGGACAGTCCTATGTCATAGCGCTCGGCAAATTTCTCTTCGAGCGCCAGCAGTTTCTCTGCTGAGACAACCCCGGAGACATGCCAGGTATATCCACGGGCCACAGCACTCTGCATGGCCTGCATGACGGATGTCTTGTGCACCGGGATCTGCATCTCTCACCTTCACTCAATCCCAGAAACCGCAGTTTTCAGCGGCATCTTGGAAACTCATGGAAACGCTCGAATATGTACGATAAAGGCATGATAACTCACGATATCGCAACATCATATAAATTAAAAAAACTTCGATAAAAAATGAGCTTCGCAACTTTATAATAAGAAGTTCCTCACGCGCAAATGAGGAAGAATGTGCCGCCCACACATCTGACTTGACCCTGGGCCAGAGAAATTTTCATACTGGGAAACGAAGAGAGAGACGCCTCGCGAACAAGACACTCTCTGTTCAGGCCTACAGCTTACTCAGCGGGTGACTTCAGAGCGGCCCCAACCGCTTACCCCAGGGCTCAGGACATTCCCCCAATGTCCTGAGCCGCTCATCTGCTACTCAGCAGACGCAATCCAACAATCTGTCAGAACAGGGTTGAAGAGAGGACAAGCTCTTCGTCAGGGACGTTCGTGCCAGGGAACCGCGCGCTTTTCTCCGAGATCGTGAGGATCAATTTCAATCCCGGCTTTCAGCAGGGCGCGCATCAGCACCTCTTTTTGAGTTGTATCCCGAAGAGCAGCTGTCCGGCTTAATGCCCGGATGGTTGTCTCAGTCACTTTCACATTGAGATTGACGGTTTTCTGGCGCGGCTGCGGCATGGATTTCTTCCTGGCAAGAGAGAGGAAATGCAAAGGCATGAATGATTACATACTATAGTTGATAAACTTATAGTGTGTAAGCCGTCACGGTCCCTGCATGGACATGAAACGGCTTGTCGGAAAGAATTTTGCCCGCTTACGGCAGGAAAAGGGGCTGACCCAGGAGCAGGTGGAAGAACGCTCCGGGTTCAGCCAGCAGTATCTGAGCGGTCTGGAGCGGGGTCACCGCAACCCGACAGTCGTGACGCTGTATGAACTGGCACAGGCGCTTGAAACGACACCTGTGGAGTTCCTGAAGCCTGTCAGTTTCGACTAAACGCTCCTGCCGGAAAGCAAACGTGAGAAACTGCACGCGTTGATGGAGACCCGCAGACTGCTCTGGATCTGAACAGGAGACATCATCATGAAACAACTATCGCTGATTTTCATGGCCCTGACGCTCCTTCTTTTACCGGCTTCAGGCTTTGCCCAGAACGCAGAAGACTGGCTGCCTCCGTCAGGAGTTAAATCGCCCTATAGCCCTTTGGCCGTTCCAACAACGCTGAAGCCAGTCCCGGACTCTCTGGCGAGCCTGTTGAGCAAAGGCTACCGGATTACGACTACAGCGGATTATGGCGGCTCAGGAGCCCTTTTCACGCTGTTCCGGCAAAAGCAGACCGTGCTCTGCGTTCTGACGGCCCCGACGCCGGGAACAGATCAGAACGTCCCGACATCACGCTGCTGGTCGCTGAATGAACCCACATCAGAGGACGTGAAAAAGTAACGGATGACGAGGTAGGCTGAGAAACATCTGCAAGAGATGTCAGACATCCTTCAGACGGCTTCGATAGGCCCGGGATAGGCCTGTACGAGCGGATCACGGGTCAGCAGAAGCAATCCTTCCACCGTGGCCTGAGCCACAAGGATCCGGTCAAAGGGATCCCGATGCACATCTGGCAGGTGTCCCACTGCCAGGGCGTGCTAGCTGGTGATCGGTAACTCCTTATAACCGTTTTCGATCAGACCGTGTCGCAGCAGGTGAGGATCAGCTATGATGGCAAGTTCTCCATCAAGCGGCCCTCTTGGGGAGTTTTCCGAGTATGGGCTTGCCGCGGCGGAGCATCCTCAAACCGACGTTTTATGGCTCGGTGCAGAAAGATCGGATGCATGAAGATTAATGGTAGCGACTTTGCACCGTAAGTTTCCTATCTCGCAATCCGTTCGCACAATTAACCTCGGAACCAATCAGCCATGAACTCGATGAAGCTACGGGCGGCTGATGGGGTGAGGAAACGGTTAGGAAGTACCGCGTGAAGCGGCAGAGAGCGCGCGGTCCAGTTCATCATGATCTGCTGCAATCTCCCTTCGCGAAGATCGTGCTCGACCAAGAACAAAGGCGCAAACACCGGCCCCAATCCGCGCCGTGCAAGTTCGAGCAAGATTCCGATGTCCGAGGCGCTTACTCTGCCGGTCAGCGCAACGCTCACCTTCTGTCCGGCCGCATCCTTGAGTGTAATCCGGTTCGGGCGAGCCGTCTGCGTGTAAATCAACACCTCATGGCATTCCAGTTCCTCAGGTGAGACGATATCCGGCGCGCCGACAAGATAGCCGGGTGCCGCGACGAGTACGAGAGGGAACTCCGCTAACTTCCGCGCCGTCATAGCGCTGTCAGGCAACGCTCCGAGCCGTAGTGCCACGTCGTAACCCTCGCCCACGATATCGGCTACGCGCTCCGTCAGATCAAGCGCGAGGGAAACGCCAGGATATTCCTTCAGATATGCATCGACTGCCGGACCAAGAGACGCATTGGCGAAGGCCAGTGGCGCGGCAACCCGCAGAAGACCCGTCGGGCTGGCTTGCAATGTTGCGGCCAGCGCCTCGGTACTAGCGATTTCGTCGAGGATCGCAGTACAACGACCCAGATAAGCATCACCCGCCGCGGTCAGGCTGAGCTTGCGGGTGGATCGGTTCAACAACCTGACACCAAGCCGCTTCTCCAGCGCCCTGAGGTGCCGGCTTGCCATCTCGGACGATAATCCATGGCTGCGTGCAGCCGCGGCTAGACTCCCCTGCGCCACCGCGTCGCGGAAGATCGTCATGCTAGTCAGCCTGTCTAACGCCATCATCAACTCTTGTGCATCAATGTTTCCATTAGGTGCCGGATTATCACCCTGAGGTCGATTCTTTATTTTGAGACTGCGCCGATCGAACAGGAGACCGAGATGTCAAATTATATCAACACCCGCAACGCCAGGATCCATATTATCAACGAGGGACGCGGTGATGTCGCTCTGGTCTTTCTGCATTACTGGGGCGGCAGTGCACGCACTTGGCATCATGTAACCAAGGGACTCGCCGGATTAACCAACTGCATCGGGATCGACCTGCGTGGTTGGGGCAAGTCCGAGGCCCTGGATGGGCGTTACGACCTAGGAGCCATGGCGGAAGACGTAATAGAAGTGATCTCGGCGCTCGGGTTAAAGCGGATAATTCTCGTTGGCCATTCTATGGGTGGCAAGGTCGCGCAGATCGTGGCGACGGGTTTGGCCGCGACAGCCAAGGCGCTAATCCTCATCGCTCCATCTCCCGCGACAGGCATGCACGTACCAGCAGAAATCCGTGCGCAAATGCTTGCGTCGTACCAAAGCGCAGAGGGCGTGGCCCAGGCCTTAACCATTCTCGCTCATCGCCCACTTTCCGAGACGGACCGCACGATGGTTTTCGAGGACACTCTCGCAGGCGCCGACGGTGCAAAGCGGGAATGGACGGAGACCGGGATGATCGCTTCGCTGCAGGAGGACATCTCGGCGATCACCATGCCTGTCCGCATTCTGGTGGGTGACGAGGACAAGGTCGAGCGGGTTGAGGATTTGCGACGTATCTACGCGGAGTTACTGCCGCACGCGGAGTGGGACGTCCTCTCCAACACGGGCCATCTTTCGCCCCTTGAGAACCCGGAAGCAATCATTATCGCTTGTCAAAATCAGCTTACTCAGTTGACAACTATTACCTGATTGAACTGGTCTGCGCAGGATAGCTGGGAAGAGTGATTTTTTTTCTGGCTACCCTTATCAGGAGAGGTGACCCCGTCCGTTCGGACAGTTTTTGGGTTTGAATAAACTATACCCGGTTGTTGTTATGCCGCCATTCTGACGGCGTTGCTGTTGGCTCTTTGATCCGGGGTTAACCCCGGATCAAAGGTTGTCTGCGCGTCATGATACGCCTCATCGGGCGTGCATCGTGTTCGACATCCTTCAGACGGCTTCGATCGGACCAGGATAAGCCTTTACCAGCGGATCATGGGTCAGCAGAAGCAATCCTTCCACCGTGGCCTGTGCCACGAGGATCCGGTCAAAAGGATCCCGATGCACATCAGGAAGCTGCCCGACCGCCAGGGCATGCTGACCGGTGACGGACAGTTCCTCATAGCCGTTTTCGATCAGACCGCGTCGCAGCAGATGGGGATCGATCTGGAAGTCTGCACGTCCCAGTCCTGCCTTAATGGTGATTTCCCAAAGACTGGCGGCACTAAAAACCAGAGCATTGTCCTGATCTTCCATCAGGGATCTTGTACGCCCTGAAAGCCTGTCAGGCTCTCCGGCAGCCCAGAGAAGGAGATGGGTGTCCAGAAGCAGTTTCATACCGGACCGTCGAACAGTGAAATGACATCTTCCTGGCCCATGCGATCAAAGTCTTCCGGAACCCGGATCTGTCCGGCCAGAAACCCCAGACGGCGCTTCTGTGTCTCTTCGGGAGCTGTAATCGGACTGACACGCACCATGGGCCGACCGGCTTTGGCGATGATGAAGCTTTCCCCTTTCATGGCGGCCTCGATCAGCCGGGACAGATGGGTCTTGGCTTCGTGGATGTTGACAGTGCGCATGACAGAAAACTCCTGATCCAGACCACAAAGACTTAGTCATATTGGTCTGGTTTATCAATCAGGAGAAACTGATAGCCAGTCTCAGGCAATACGTTCAACGCAGAAGCAAGAGAATACGCTACCCGTGTATGACCAGACCCGCACCACAAGGCCAAGACCCCCCTCCGCCCAGAGGGTGAAGCCTGCGAACCGGATTCCGGCCAAGGATCATTCCCCAGGCCTCATGGTTACCGGCGACGAACACAGCCGGACGGCCACCTGCCAGACGGTTGAGCGTTGCCACGGCTTTTTCTGGTTCGCCCCGCCAGAGATCACCTGCTGCCACCAGTACATCGAACTCCGGGCGGATCGGATCATAGCCATCCGGAAACGGTACAGCCTCAAGATGGAGATCAGACAGAACCCACAGGCGGGTCATAACCCTGAACCGAATTGGTCCAGGACTATTGATCCTGTCCGGTTTTAGCCGTGTCAGGCGTCTTGTCCGTTCCCCACTGGCTCACATCATGGGCTGCTTTTCTCGTCCAGGCGGCAGTGTCATGCGCCGCATCTTTCGTTCCGGCTTTTGTAGCCTTCCAGCCCTTTTCACTTTCCCGGCCGGTCCAGTGTGCGGCTTTGGTTGTGCCGTCCTTTGTGGCATCCCATCCTTTGACGCTTTCCTTCTTGGTCCAGCGGGTCGCATCAGAGGCATCCTGACGCACGGTGGTCCAGGACTGCCGGACGCTGCGGCACAGATCGGTTTCACAGGGTTTCTCAGAGGTCTCAGCCGCCAGAGCGGCAGAAAACAGAGTCATGCCGGCTAAGAGCATGGCAGACGACGTACGGAACCGGATCGACATCAGGAAACTCCCTGTTTGTGAAAGAGATTAGAGTGACACTCTGTCATGCTTCGGACAAGGACCGCCTCAGACCCGGCTGGTAAAGCGGTCTGCAGCTTCGACAGGACGAACTGTAATATCGACGTCCCGTTGATAGATGTCAGAGCGAAGAAAGCGAACCTCCTCTTCAACCTCTTCAGGCGGTCTGTCGATGAACCAGGCTTTGGGT
>Ga0157363_1001931_pt1 | contig 17820 bp, 12 predicted proteins | sample AttsexASBM1_FD_111477 | JGI IMG/M metagenome (GOLD analysis project Ga0157363, IMG submission 111477) | Fungus gardens microbial communities from leaf cutter ant in Ribeirão Preto, State of São Paulo, Brazil - Atta sexdens ASBM1 | ecosystem: Host-associated > Fungi > Mycelium > Unclassified ... | reverse complement strand
TGAAAAGGAGCTTGCAGAACAGCTTGGCGTTACGCAGCAAGCCATTTCCGTACGATTACATACGAATAAAGATTGAATTTTACAAAAAAGCTCAGAACTTTTTTGTACACCTAATATATATTTTTATTACTCGTAAACTTTTGCACTATTTGTACAAAGTCTATTTTCTGTGGCTTAGCTAGTATTTGCACTGACTCCAAATCTAGTGCAGCTAATTCACTGAACTCGTGCACTGAGTTCTGTTGTATTGGAATAAAAAAACAGCGTCACTGACGCCATTTTGGCGTCACAGAAAACATTTTAATATACACTTTTTGAACTAGTGCAACCAGTGCAGTAACAGAAAAGAAATCCATGATAGGCACCACTCCAGTATAGTGCAGCGCTTATACGCAACTGGTGTAAGGTTATAGATCTGTTCTTTTTAGCTAAAGTTCTTGGTACGATTTATTTTTCTTTTTTCTTTTCACATTGGAAAGGAAAAGCGAAAAGATGAACAGAAAGTTCAGCTAAAAAGAATAAGCCTTATGCTAGGCTATACTCAGTGCGTCCAAAGGGAAAACGCTATAGGTTGCCTTTTTGTAATCAAAAATTGATAGTATATTCTGCTCTAAATCTGAATCCGCAAAACTTTACTATCTATATATATGGTATCTATCTATATATATTTATATATATATATGTATAATATAGTATATTTCTATTTGAAAGATTTCATTATCAATAAAGCTAAACATATGTGTTTATTGTCTCTGAACATTGAAGAGAAATGATTTTATTTTCACTCTCGCATTGTCTATGAATAGACGACTTTTAATATATTTTAAAATATATTGTGATACAGATTTATAAGAAACAATAATTATGTATCTATACTTTATACTAGAAGAATACATTATTATCGATATCAACATTCTAATTACAATATTTATTACATACTGAGCGAAATTGACAATGTTATTACTGCGATTGAGAGCAAAGTATAATTTTTATATATTTTCTTTTTATAATAATTTCACCGTTATTTTTGTTAACATTGATAATGATCCAATAGGGATCGAAACGTTTGTTTTTATTTGTTTATTGCCGGCAAATTAAAGTTTATATTTTAACTAAATGATATATTTATTTACTAACGTTTTCAATTTTTAATTTGTAATGATTAACCTCGTAGCTCTTTTCTTTTTTGTTTTTTAATTTTAATCTTAATTGAATCTTATTACTATTATAGTCTAAATATATGTGATAAAAGTCATAATAATTCATTTTTAGCTCATTCATTTTAGCTCAGTTAGATATAAGAATATTTGTTCGTAGTTTTATCAGCGCAATGGTCAGCCGTACCCAATATGTGACAAGGATAATTTGATTGTGGAGGTAACAGAGGATACACACAGAGTAGCTACATTAATAGAACTGGGAGGCACCGACCCCTTAGCTGCAAATACTGCAGTAGTAAAATTTACTGTCCGCCATGCGGGACAATATCGAATAGCTGTACTTATTGGTTCGTGTCATGTTCATGGCAGCCCATTTCTTAAGAATTTTCTTCCTGGTACGTATTCGATATGATGTGTCGTAAAATAATATTCAAAATGCAACAAGAATATCATATGAATCACCTGTCTCTAATGATAAAGATATACTGTTAAACTTTAAAGTTAAATTTTAAAATGCAAACAACAGTAAAATTTTTCAAATAGCTTTTTCACTAATTTATAATTTATTTGAATGACTGATAGATCATTATACATCAAGATGTTTACATATCTCTACAGGATTTTTTTTCTTATTGTTAGTTTATCGATCCCCTACATGCTTCCGAAATTTTAAATTTAAATTTCAAACACTCTGTATACAAAGATATTCATCATTCAAAAGATGATTCTAACAAATAATTATCTCCTTCAACATTTTGATTAAAAATTGATTCATAATTAATGGAAAAATGAACGTTAATTAAAGTTAAATCTGAAATGCACTGTATAAGTTGTTCTTGTTAGTTACAATCGTGTCTTAAAGTATATCGTCTATGCTAGGACCACCAGATCCAAATAAGACAGTCTTTGTACGACAAAGTTCTACGGTCGTTTGTACAGCTGGAATAGCTCATTCGATGACAATAGAGCCACGTGACGAATATGATAATCTGTGCATATTTGGGCCTGGAGATCAGCCTACAGAAGGTTATAATGTCAATATTATTCAGGTAAATCAGAAATTTTCGCAAAAATAAAAATTTTGATATTTATGCTTAAATCGATTGTCCAAATTTATCTTCTTTAGATTGGTAGTACAGTAGATAAAGGATTGATGATAGATTATAGTATTCAACTCGACTATGATTCTTCAAATCAAAGAATTCGTTTAAAAGTGAGCTTTCCAAAAGGCGGATGTTATCATGCAACGGTTAGTTTGGCAGGATTACAGCTGCATAATGGAGATTTTGATATCATCGTTCTCGAAAGTACGTAAAATATTTTATTTTCAAACTTAGATATTTTCCTATTTCTCTTTTTCATAATGAAGTATATTACCCTTTTCTTCTCATTAGATTCCGTCGCGAGAATGGTGCATAATAATGTAGCTTCTAAGGATCCAGATATCTGTTATGTTGCTAAGTTACTAGGCATGCAAGGAGAAAAATTTTCTAAACCAAAGAAAGTCTTCTGCTTTATCTCGCCTAAGCAACTTACAATTAAGGAATATTTATTAAAATTTATTCCCAAAAGACTCGTAACATTTAGACTATGTCCTTCGACAAAGGTATGATATAATCATCAAAAATAATTTTACATGCGCATCAATTTGCTGATTTTAATCTATTAGATCTGTGATTTCTTAGTTTTTTTATTACAAATTGTAGTTCCATTTTGAAAATTCGACCAATCAGCACGAGGGATATTATCCTTTCTCGATAGACGACGGATGTCAACCTCCCGTTGAACTAATATCTCTGTATCGTGATATAATAGCCGCCACTTTTACTTTATTTCTCTTGAAAAACATCGGCGGTAGTGAAACATTCGCTGACAAACAAGACTTTTTCTATCATGAAGTCCGCAAGCATCATCAGAAGCATTATCACGAGAAACTCTCCATGAAAGTGCAGCGTGATAAGCTTTTAGAATCGGTAAATGTATAAATAAATTTATGATACATATTCATGAAAACACTGCGTAAAGATGTGTATTAATAATGTGTTTCTTTTTTGTTAAAAGTCTATGAAAGCTACTAAAGGATTTTCCGTGAGTGATTGGTGCCGAAATTTTGAAATAATATTTCAAGGCGAACAAGGTACGTTTACGTTTAAGGAACTTTTATGAAAATTAATTTTAAGATAATTAACAAGAGTCATTGTCTCATGTTAGGCGTTGATTGGGGTGGCGTGCGACGTGAATGGTTCGAATTGATATGTGCCGCGCTATTTGATCCAGGGAATGGTTTGTTCGCGTCATTTGGGGAGTCGCAACAGGCATTAGTGCATCCAAATCCCAAACGACCATCGCAGCTTAAATTAAAGCACTATGAGTTTGCCGGACGTATCGTAGGAAAGTGTCTTTACGAGTCGGCGCTCGGCGGCTCCTATCGTCAGTTAGTACGCGCACGATTCACTAGATCATTCCTTGCACAGATTATAGGACTTAGAGTGCATTACAAGGTAACTCATTGAATTTCTTTTTTATTCTTACACAAAAAATTAATAACAGATAAAGTATAACAGATAGCTTTATTTTTTATAAATTAGTATTTTGAACAAGATGATCCTGATTTATACTTGAGTAAAGTAAAGTATATTCTTGAGAATGACGTTGAAGAAATGGAATTGTACTTCGTTGAAGAAGAATATGATAAGGATGGACAATTGTTGAAGGTACATGTTATTACTTCTTGATATTAATCTTTGAATATTTTTGTTTCGAAATAAAATCGTTAAGATGAAGTTCTTTCCATGCATTAAGTTTAAGAATAGAATTTTATTTTACCTTTAAGCTTAATACATAGCCGAAATTTAATACACAGCTATGATTAACATTTTATATAGGTGGCAGAATTAATTCCTGGTGGTAGTAAAGTCCGAGTGACTAACGATACGAAACTTCGTTATCTGGATGCACTCGCTCAGCACCGACTTGCTAGTTCCATCCGCAACGAAGTTGATCATTTTCTGCGCGGTCTTAACGAACTGATTCCCGATAATCTCTTAGGTATATTTGATGAAAATGAATTAGAGGTGAGTAAAATTAAAATATATAAAAATTAATTTGTCAGAAGATAGTACTCTGCGACTTTATCTCTTTCGTAGTTGCTGTTATGCGGGACTGGCGAGTATAGCGTGGCAGATTTACGCGCGCATCACATAGCTAACGGAAGTTCTCCAGAATTTCTTCGAGTACTCGATTGGTTCTGGACGGCGGTGAGCAATTTTACGCAGGAGGAGATGGCACGATTGCTCCAATTCACAACGGGTTGCTCGCAATTACCGCCTGGTGGATTTCAACAATTGAGCCCTCGTTTTCAGATTACAGCTGCACCAACGTTCGCTAATTTGCCTACAGCACATACTTGGTACGTTTTCACTTAGAAGTATCATTAGAATATTCATGTTTTTTTCATTGGTTTGTTATTAATATTGCTTTCAGCTTTAATCAACTCTGCTTACCTGATTATGAGTGCTACGATCACTTTGAACGAGCGTTGCTGTTGGCAATCAGCGAGGGTACCGAAGGTTTCGGCATGATCTAACCGGGAAAACCCGGAATAAGATTCAGAAGAAACTTCTAGTCTGACTAAAATTGTTGATTAAATTAATTTACGTATCCATTTTTTCCTCAATAGTTGAACCCGTTCTTGATGAGTAAAAAAAAAGTTTTCGATAATAGATACTATTATAAGTCCTATAGTTGTCTCATAGGAACTTCTTACTCAGCAAGATCAGAAATGAGAGTAACTATCGCACGTTTTTATATGTAGATATTTAGAATTTTTGGAATTACCTTTTTTCTGTTTACGCCGAAGACTATCAGGAATAATCTAATCTTCCGATGCAATTTCTACTGAGACGCGGCAATGTTTTTATAAAACGGAAAATATTCAGCAAGAGCAATGTTACCTCAACATCAGAATTGCTCAATATTATTGTATCGAAATTTAGCATAGTTGAATTTACGATAGATTTTGTGAACATAAAGAGAATTAAGTTAACGCATTTTTCAAACACTGTGACAATGTAACTGAACGTCGATGTATAAAAATATACGATGCAACAAATCAAAATACATATAAATAATGTTCCTTTTGTAGTACTACTATACGTACAGAGATTGATTACATTTGTTGAAGGAAATCACTGTAACAGTACTGAACGTTCCGTTATTCAGTATTAATTGAAATACATTCTATCGCATAATGCAGGAAATATATGATTTTAAAAGAACTTATAAAGAATGATGAATAATGAAGCTAATGTATTAAAGCTTTGCGCTAGTCTAGTTTCTTCGTTTTCTCTCGTAATAACAACACGGTGATAATACAGTATTTTTAACATCGATGATGGCGCATGTAATATAAGCTAATTAGTATATACAAAATATGACTGTATTCTGAGACACTACGTATTACGTTATTATCTTATTGACGCAAAATGCTCGCAATATAATAAGCATGATAACCTAGTCATAACGAAATAACTATGATCGTATCGCATTGGTATACGTATTTATTTAAGATGCAGTGACACGTACTTATATTAAGTAGAGAAGGAATAGTATAAAATGTAGTAATCGCCATAGCAGATTATTAGTTGCAAAATAATGAACGAATGGCAACGATTGTAAACCGTACTACGCGCCTCGCAATAGCAAGAAACTTAACAGCCTCGCCAGATTATATACCATCAAATAATACTGACGGTAATTTATTTTTATCAGTTTATCATTACATGAAAGGAAATAAAAAGTATAGATTAAAAAAGCATATGTCTACATTTATTCAATAAATTCCGTTAAAGTCTCCGCTTACTATGTATAGCTCCTTGCTTTCGTAATTTATGAAAAATAAAAATTTATCCTATAAATCGAAATACCACATGACGTAATAAAATCGCTTATTCTGCTTACAGTATATGTAGTGTTAACATAGGATATATAAAACTCTATTCCTCAAAAATTAAATATTGACTTAAAAAAATTGTATTATATTCTAAATGTAGTACGAAATGCTGATGTTTATCTCTCTACTGTCTTGCGAGCGTTTATCCTTGCCAGTGGATCATAAAATATTCTCCTCTTTCGACCTAAGTCATTTGCACCAAACGGAGAGTATTTCAATTCGGTTTCACCCGATTAAAATCAGCTTATGTCCCGGAAAATTGTGATCACACTTAAGTTCCTTAATCTGCGAGAGATACTGATATAATAATGTTATTCTTATTTCAATTCTATTTTCATTTCTATTTTCTTAATCGAATCTTTATACCGAGGATAAATGAAATTATGAAACCTCAGCGAAATTCTGTGTTAATCTCTGCTTTAGTCAATGAAATGTTACAACTAATTTAATCTAAGGCCAATATCACATTTGATATTTCATGTGTCGATAAATTTTCTAAGACAGCTGTCAGACAAGCTGTAAGACAAAATGATCCGAGAACTTCTCCTGCAGCCAATTAATCAACAGACTTGAAAAGCTCGTACAACATGAAATATCGGCCTAAAATACTCAGTACGTATGTTCAAAATTAGAATATAAAGGGCCTGGTACATAAAAATAAGACGTAAGACTTAAGTAATAAAGAAAGCAACACGTTAGATTCGCTATTACTCATGTTATAATGTTACGTCTTACAGTCTGTACTGTGATTGATCGATTATTGCTTAAGTCTTATATTTTAAATTTTTCTATGTCCCATAGCTTTAAGGCAGCTTATCATCGACATAATAACGCGGAACAAGGACAAAGTCTTGCGTTCTCTCAATTGTTGCAAATTGGAAATTATAAGCTGTGATAAACTACCTACCTATGGCAGCAATGGCAGAGTAGCACTGGATAAAAACGCGAAAGTTCGTAGAATAGATACACGCATGATACTCCCCGCGATCTGCAATATGCGACTCCAGCCACCCTCTTGAGATTGTCGCAGCAATCGCTCTCTCAGTTCATTTAATTCCATCCTAATGGATTTCAATGATACAAAAGTATCTCGTGGTGCCTATTTAGTTTCAGAAATAGAGCAATTTCTTTTTTTTCTTTTCAGTAACTTACATTTGTGAATGATATTCCATTTCAACGCGATGGAGCTCAACTTCTCGATCAGCTAACTGACTCTCCAGAGAAATCGTGCGTAAACTCAGAGTCTTCGCATTATCCTCGCTAGCTTTCAAATATTTTTCTAATCTTTGTGTCTCGGCCATCGCGATTTGCAGTTCCCTAATTATACAAACATTATTTCTAAGATAAACGATACTCCTGCATTTAAGGTATTTCAAATTAGAGATGCATCGGATATCCGAAAAATATACGATATCTGGCACTTTTTTACTATCCTATTGGATAGTCAGATATCATTAGTATCCGGGAATATATCCGGTTGAAATTTTATATTTAAAGAAATTTTATATTTACATCATTGATGCAGACTTCTGTTCTTTTCAGCTGAACTTTGTACATAATTCTTCTTTTTCTTTTCACATTGAAGATATAAAAAAAGATAAATTATGCAAAAAGCTAAGGCTGCATTCGAGAAGCAACAGTATCATGTCATTCTATTTTTATCATTCATTAGATGTAAAATAGGAATAGGATATAGAACGTGTTCCGAATTACATGAAGCACTACAACGAAACTTGATGCATCATTTGTCCTTGTCGTTCATTAAATAATAAAAAAGAATAAAACTTTATATTATTTTACAAAAAGGACCCAGAGATAATTGAAAAAACGCTGATATTATCGACAAGTGATATAAATTTGCGATTATTAACATAACTATTTGGATAATATCATAACATTCAACAAATATCATTATTGATTTTTTATTATATAATTTTAGAAATCTATAATATATGCATACTTGTAATGCTATATCTTATATATAGGGTATCCTGTAAGTTTTGCCAAGCGCTTTTGTATAGATAGAGCGAACTAAACTGAGTCGAAAAGTCTTCTTGCTAAATATTGGTCTTCAATAATTTTTTATTCAAATATTATCAACTTTACAGAAAAACTGTAAGAGACAAATCATTTATTTTCTTCTCATAGAACTCTAAGAATTTTTTAAGAATTTTTTATCAACTTTTTAGCACTGCGTTTTCTTATTTTTACCAACATAAGAAAATATGGTATTAAAAAAATTTTGAAAAAATTTTGAAAAAATTCGAATTTTATGAGAAAAAAATAAACAATTTTTATCTCCGCTCTATATCTATACAAAAGCGCTTGGCAAAAATTTACAGGATACCCTGTATATTGTTGTAAATTTTTTTTTTTTACAGTTATCATTTCTATTGATAATCAAACTCGGACGATAACATTAAAAACATAATTATTATCACTATTTTTCCCTTATAATCCCTTTTCCTTTTTGCTCCCTTTTTTCTTTTTTTATTCAGTCTTTTTTTTTTAAATGTTGTCCTGGAATCCGATAGGATATCCGAAAAATATCGGATATCCGACTCGAAAAATTGTCTTCCCAGATATCCGATGTTACATTGCTTTTGGATATCCGATATCTGATAATTTTATGATCCGGTGCATCCCTATTTCAATTTTGATTTGAACAACCCAAGTATATACCTAGAGGTACACTGAAGTTGTTCCTGCGCAGACTCAGCGAGAGATACCTGTGCCACTAATTGTAACTGTAACTCTTCGATAGCAGATTCCGCTTTTTCCGCTCTGGCATCATGTTCTGTTACCAGTATCTCGCTGGCTGATATCTAAACAAATATATTTATCATAATAGCTTCATATAGCATATATTCTTATTATAATCTACATTTATAAAATAAAACTCTTATAAAATATATTATAAATATATCTCAGTAAAAATTTTTTTACATATAATTATATCACTCTATATAAAATTATGTAAAATATATATAATTATGTATAATCCATTATATAATTATATATCATTTTATATAATACTGTCTAACTCATATACATATAATTATACATAAATTCCGCATAATGTGTATTTATATAAATATGAATAACAATTCATATATATTTTCATACATATTGTCATACACTCACCCAATGGGCCACTAAGTTTTAGCACAAATTTTTAATATATTCGAGTAGTGATATTTAAGATTTCTCAGGCAGATTTTTCGTAGAATTTTTCGCTTTATAATACATATATAAACATCTTTCACGTTATTGTATAGGATTTACGATACGAATACACAATTCATGAATAATTATGTATTTATGCTAATTGCATATTTCTGCGATATTCCATGATTTCGTGTAGATAAAAGTTAATAGGGCAAGTGGTATTGATCCTTCTTCCTAGTACGGAAGGAGTATTACATGATATTGAGTCACCCAACGCGAAAGTGTGACTCATTCGTAATCTATATTTCTTTCGTCGTGCATTGACCTGACGCTGCCTCACATGTAGATTCTGAGATCTTTAAAAAATAGTGATGGACACTTGCAGTAGCCTAGCTAAATTAATGAATTGGCAGCATGTATTAATTCATATCAATAAAAATCTCCAACTTATACTCTTTTAAATAATTCTGACTTTAGTCTAAAAAAACGAGATGCTCAAAACGGTAATATTTTTTTTTATTTAAAAAAACGTAATCTTATTTAAGAATCTATTTCTTCAACAGAAAAATTTATTAATTAATAATTAAATTACTATTAAGAATTCGCAGGATATTGATTCAACTACATCCCGCTATCGTTTTAAATAAATCGCGAGCGAGTGAGCAGTATACGTCTTTGCTGATAGAGGGCCGCGACATAGAGCATTTACTCGAGAATCATCTGGGAGAAAATATGAGCGTAGCATTTCGCAAAGAAAAACCCATGGCACATACAAAATACACGTAAAAGACGTAAGCAGTAAGGAAATCGTAAGTCAGTCGCTAGTCATACTTATGGTCGACCGAATTGAGCAACGCGATTGGTCGAAAACTTTACTATTATTTTACTATTACGGAAAGTATGACAGTTTTACATTGGATTCGCTATTGGTCTTACGTCTCTTCTGTGATTGGCCAATTTGGCCTTACTGCTTTACGTTTTTCTATGTATTATACTATCGGATTAAAACTCTAAAATTAGTCTCCAAAGTGGAAGTGTGAAGTGTTTTTCAAAACAAAATTTTGTTTAAAAATTAATGGACCGGACTTGAATTTCTAGAAAAATTAAAATTTTGCAGAGTATGGAACATTCTCTATATATAATGATATATAATGGAATTTTTAACCGGTATTTGAATGTTGCTTTTATATTCCGTAAATATTTTGGAATGTTCCGGAATACTCTTGGAGTGCTTTTTAAGAAATACTTTTGATGAATATTTCAGGAATATTTAGCGTTAGCTGGTAATTTTTATTTGCATTAAGATGTGTTAAGTAATTAGAAAAGACATTCCTTATATTCTTATATTTTGGGCTGCGTTCGAAAACGTGCGAGGATGTGATGCACTCACCGCTGCAAATACTGTTAACCAATCAAAAAAAAAATTTACAAATTGACCAATCAAAGAATACTTTAAAGCATTTGCAGCGTGAAATGGATCGCATCCTGAGTGCTTTGTTTTATTCTTATTGTTCATCCAATATTAAACAAAGATAAGATGATACACGGGGACACCCGGATAACGTAATGACAACGTCTGTTAGTCAAACGAAATTAAATTCTGATTGATTGCTTCGATTGAAATCCCACTATCGTCGCAATAAAACATCGTATTATTCTCTCTACATCATAGAGATGTCTAATTTCCAAAGGGAAGGGTGAAAAATGAAGAAAGAATGATCAATTGATTCGTGGAATACGAAAGCGTAAAGATCGCGCGTGGGAGAGCTTACCCCTAAGAAAGAGGAGAAGGGAGTTACAACTTTATGTCTCGGACGGGGGTAACAATGACTCATCGAACAACAAATCAATTTTTTATCATCACTGCACGATTGGCGAACGCCTATAGAGCTGTTTACGTGCGCGCGGGTTAGGAATCATGAGCTATATGGCTCTGAATATTGCTTAAAGATTAGAATTACTGAGAATTACTTCAGAAGAATTGCAAAATTGCAAGAAATTATGATTTCCCTTGAGACATTTTTGTAAAAGAAAACTTAACTTAGAATTAACCGAAGAATCCTAAATTATAAAAAAATATGGACTCCAGAGGAGAGGAGGGGACAAGAGGGGGCATTTGTGTCCTCTTGAGCGACAATTTCTACTACAATTTCTCTTTCTCACTTATTTATCTTATCGTAGTAAGAAAGCTTTTAATATCAAAAGGTGCATACAATTATCCGTAAAAAATTTTTCATACATAATTAAATATATCTAAGGATATAATCAACGCGATGCTGCAAACGCTTTGAAGCGTTTTTTAATTGGTCAGTTTATAAAATTCTTTCTTCTAATTGATCCATCAAATGCGCTTTAAAGCGCTTGTTGCGAAACTTTGATCACAGCCTAAATGATTATGTACAATTATACAAGATGTCTATACATATATGAAATGTGTTCATATACATATAATAATATATAATTATATATAATTATATATAATTACATTTTATATTACTACATATACTTTATTATATATACTACTATAAAAACTATAAGGCACAATAGAAAGAACAAGGAAAGGATAAAGAATACACGGTTTCTTGAAATCATTATTCTTAATTCCTTATTCCTGTTATTGTGTGCAGCCCCTAAACAATCTAAAAAAAAGATTTATTGCTAAAATATCATTGATTAGCATCATATTTCAAAATACACACGACAAAATAATGATCAAAAAATTTTCAAAATAGCCCGAAGCACACTCGAAAAGAGTTTAGGAATTTCTAGGAGATACATAACTATATCCTGAAAATAAAAATCAAAGCGTAAATCGGATAGAATTGGAGAGAAGCGTAAAGGAAACGAATTAGTAGAAGGCGAAAATTGAAACAATGAAATGTAAAAAAAGTATTTACGCTTCTTTTACATTTTGATGTTTCAATTTTCGCCTAGAAGATTCGTTTATGCTTCTCTCCCATTACATTCGACTTACGCTCTTCTTATTTCCATCAGAGTAATTATATATGACAAACTATATGGATAGGTGTCTTATACAGTAGGATGTATAAAGAGTACTGCGACGACGAAATATCTTGAGAACTAAGCATTTTTAAAATGTTTCAGATAAAAGTTGTAAGAGGTTTCAACAGATCAAATACACGAGAAGTGCCATTTGACGATCAAAATTGAATTAATACATATACTTTTTACGTATTCTTTTTAAATATAATTTATTTCAAAAATATGATTGCGCACAATATTCGGACTTTCAACACAATCCATCTGAAATATTAATAATCCTTCTAAATTTAACTACTACATCTTAAACTACATCTTAAAAATTTGTAAAAAATATTCCATTCTTATTGTAAAAAATATTCCATCGGCCAGGAGAGACTCGGAAAAAAATATTTTATATATGATTATATAAAATTATATAAAAAATATATAATTTTGTATAATATGTATATATATATGTATATATAATTATATATAATACACGTATATCCATCTATACAAATATATAAAATATATAAAATTATATAATTTTATACAATTATATATCAAATATTAAGATATCAAATATAAGAGAGAGAAAATCGAATCATTTAAAAAAATCTATTTCCATTAAAAAGATCGATGAGATCTCTTGGCATGCCAAAGTAAAATTCATGGCGTCAGTAAACAAATCTTTTAAAACCCTATGACTTTTATCTGAAACACTTCTTTTTCCTAAAATGCTTAGTTTTTGCCATCTCGGTATTTTTTATATACTGTGTATATATTACATTAACTATAATATATATAGTTAAGTTACGTTAACTATAATAAATGTGTATAATAATAAAAATATATAAATCATTATCATTCATATATAAATACACATAATGAGGAATTTATTTATAATTATATAGGGTATTTCATTTAAAACATGACATGATCGATCTCGCGAATCGATGATTTTATTGAAAAATTTTTTAAACGAAAGTTGCATGGCTTGAAAGGGGACACAAGATGGAAATGTGAACTTGATTTTAAGTGATCTTGTAAAAATCAGGTCAAGGTTATTAATATTTTTTTAAATGGAAACCCCTATTTTTTATTACATATTCTTGTAGCTTATCTCGAGAGCTTTCCAAAACACTATTATAAAATTACTATATGTTACTATATGTTATATGTTATAAGTTACTATATGTTATAAATAATATGTTAGAACTGTTAATAAATTTATTGCGAAAAATATTACCTTTGTCGGGACTTGAACCCTTGTATTCCGTACGAGCATCCTAATCCATTAGATCATCGAGGCAATAAATTTATTAACATTTTTAACATATTAACATCTTTATAATATAATATAATGCTTGAGAGTAGCATCAAATTATTAAAATTGCTTGTCAATTCACGATTACTAGAGTAGTTTTAACTGCGTTTATAATCCGGAAAAACAATTCGGCGCGCATTCGAAAACACTATTATATGATATATATGCAAGTACATGTATACATTAATAATTCAAGATTGAATTATTTAAAGCAATGAAGATCCAGTTTCAGCCGTAATAAGCAATTTAAATTTCTAGTATTGATTGTGTTTCTCATATATACAGTTTAAAATAAAGATTCTTGATATGGTTATTATTATAATTATTATGTCTTGGATCATGTCTCTCTAGGAAAAATTCTGTGAATGATGTTCTTGGATATGTTTAATGGAGGATACCGCTTAGACAACTAATTTTTTATTTTATAAATCGAAAGAGAAAATGCAACTTTATCCAGAAGAATTCTCTTATCTTCCCGTAATTTCAAAAGTTTTTCTCGATCCTTCGTCATTTGTGCATCGAACGCCTTTAGCTGATCTTGTGCGGTCAAGAGCTCGTTCCTCAAATTTCCCACAGTGACCGATCGCTCTTGGGAGACTTCTTCAGCGCGCTTTAGTTCAATTTCTAATTTTTCTTTTTCCTACAATAAAATACACAATAACATGCAACTGCGTTTGAAATTTATAAATGATGATTTATAAATGATTTAATAATGATATTAATAGGGTTGGGTAAGTTAACTTTTTTTAACTAAGTTAACAGCTTTAAAAATTTAATTTAGTTAAGATAAAAGTTAAGCCATGATGACATTAATTGAATTAAAAGTTAAATTAATGAAAAAAAATAATTAAAAAGTTAAAAGTTAAATTTGTTTTCATGATTTCAAATTTTTTTTAACTAAATTAAAAAACTAAGTTAAAAATTAACTTTTTTAACAAGGAGAAACTCACATATGTATTTCATGGATTTTGATCAACTTTTGCATGATTATTCTGGAACATTAAAAAATAATCCCTGTAAAGCAATAAATTGCACTTCTGCGTATTTTTCAAGAAAATTGTAATTTTAGGTCATGAGGACGGATCGGTTCTTTATTCTGTGCTTAAACGTAAATGAAATATTTGAATTTATTTAAAATTAGAAAAACGTATCTCCGACAACATGAAAGCATATAATCCATGTAGAGATCCGTATAACCAACTATTCAACCCTGATGTTAACTTTAAAAAAAATCAAATTAAAAGTTAATAATTACCGGTAAAATATAATTATGTAAAGTTAAAAAATTAAAAGTCTAAAATGTAACTAAATGAAATTAAAATTAATTAACTTTTTAACTTTACTTTTACGTTTTTAAGCATTACCTTGGATATTAATACAGATGATACAGATAGATTTCGTCAAGATCTAGAGCGTCTGGATATTTTTGAAATAGCTCTTCTCCAGTGAGCACAGGATGGATTAAAAAAATAGAGCGAATATAAAGTTAAACAAGATTCGTTACGTTACATCTTAATTCATCTTTTTGCAAAGTCTTTTTATAAAAAGCCAACAAATTATATAAAATTGCAAATCCATATAGAGAAATAACATAAGTAGAACTCTCGTTTCACATCAGATGACGTCGGATGGACTTTTTTAGATAACATGTATGTCCAAAATCGAGACAACATCATTAATGTTTTTTTGTTTAAAAGAAATTCTTAATAATATCTTTAAAATGTCTTATGTTTCGATTTTGGACATGCTGTTTAGATTTTGTAAGAAAATTTGAAAATGTAGCACCATACAATTCAAAAGCTTCGCGAAATATTAGGAGACATGATAATGTCTCGGCGCTAAAGGTACAATTTCATGCAGCAAAGCTTCGCTGGCGAAGACTTCCCACTTCGTTGATTCGTGTAAAAATGCGTAGCGAGCGAAGCTTCGTTCAAAGTTTGTTATTTCCAATTATGAGAGAATCCATTAACGCTGACTGCTGGTCCACTTGGTCAAATATTTCGAAGCATTTTTTGATTGATCAATTTTTTAAATTACCTGTTCAACGCTCCTTTATTCACGACATAGTGGGAGTAATTTCGCCAGCAAAACTTCGCTCCATGAAAAAAATAAGAAGATTTTAATGAAGAGCACTGAACGTTAATTTCATTTTCAGCGGAATGGAGGAATTTCGCCAGCGAAGCTTCGCTGCATAAAATTGAACCTTAAGACAAATGCAGCAATGTATCATATGGCGCGAAATCAACTATGTTATTCTATCTACATATATAGCATATTTTCTCTATTAACACTGTCTATTTTTCATGAAACGATGAATTTCCTTAAGGAACGAAGGGTTTTTTCATCCATTCCTTGTCATAATGTTTATGTTTCTAAACATCATATATTGAATATTTAAAGGTTATATTTGTGCTCTCAAGGAGCAATCATGAAACTGACAGAATAGCCTTGCTTATCCTATAAATAGTCAGACGATTATAACACGCGTGAAATTATATATTTCACGCATATATTATATATTTTTCCATCAAAACGGTCTACTGCATACTGCCGGAACACGTGTCGCATTCTCGCGATGACACCATTCCCATAATTAGAAACATGTCATTGAACTCCTGTGTTTGTTCCAATAGGAGAATGACACACTAGAAGCGCAAAATGTGTATGCATCGCCAGCGCTTTAAAGAGTTGATAGGGTTTCCTCCACCGAGCGATGGCAAATGTTTAACAAACTTCATTTAGTGAATCCTTTTTAAAAGCTTTTTTTTAAAAAAAAGTTTTTCATTGTTTAGAAAAAGTTCTTTAAAAAAAACCTCGAACATTAATGGACTAAAATTAAACAAAACAACTGAACAGAGAAAAGTACAATTTAAAGAATAATTGATTGATCATACCGATCGGATGGCGTCGCGCTGGGACATCACCTCCTCGAATTGTGACTTCTCGCGATGTAATTCGCTATTCAGTCTACCGACCCGATCGTTCTCGGCGAGCAGCAATCGACGCAGAAATTCGATCTGCAGGTGCAAGTGTTCCACTTGTTGCTCCAGCTGTGCGATCTCGGCACGTCTACGTCGCCATGCATTCAATACCAGTACGCGGCACACTACGTTTGCCGCATTGATCGTCGGATCCTTGATTAGACCGATAGTTTCACTCTGTTCAGATTCCGAAGACGGTATAGCATCCGTCCAGGATCCGCCACTGCAATAGGCGCTCCCTCCATTTGTCAAAATATCCTTGCTCCTATCGGCGATTTCGTCAAGACGACTGGCAGAAGACTCGCTCTCTGATCTGAATGATATATAACTCTCCGATTAGATTAATTAGATCGCACTTTCATAGTAATCAGAATGATGATCATTGCCAGCCACCATAACATGAAACATTAACAACAATATTATGCGGAGTTTTCAACATTCATGAAATAATATAGGTTCGATTTAAAGAATACTTATTATCTAATCCTTGTAGGATAACTGTCCCAATTATTACTGTGCCTGTCCCTATTAGTGTGCTTTTGTATTTCGATAAGTCATAAAGAAAAAAAACTAACAAATAAATAAAAAAAATATTTTTTTTGTTAAGTTAAATTATTAATGCATATGATACCTTCCAAAGATAATATTTTATTTTTTGAGTATTAAAATATTTTAAATATCTTTCGAAAGATAATAAGAAATTTATATGAATCCAGGAATACGTACCACAAGATTTTAAGCTTATTCCTATTAATGTGCTCTGTGGATTGGAGCTGAGAACGTTGTGTTATGAATGTACTTTGAAATAAATATAATTGAAATAATGATTTATGTATTAGGTGTACAACTTTGCTTCCGCCGTTTTTTTTCCGAAATTCGAGTCTTTATTGTAAAAAATTGGTTATACAATTATGATTCAAAGTATTGTCCATCGCTAGCCACTACTTTCTCCCATCTTTCGGGTAGTGTACGAATCCCGCGTCGAAAAAACTGGTCATCTTTTGAGGCTATCCACGAATCGATCCAATTTTTTATTTCTTCATAAGACCGGAAGTGCTGGTCAGGCCGTGCGCCATTGATCGAAACAAGTGATAGTCAGAGGGAGCAACTTCTGGAGAATACGGCGGATGGGGTAGGACTTCCCATTTCAACGTTTCCAAGTATGTCTTGACCACTTTCGCAACATGGGGTCGAGCATTGTCATGCTGCAAAATCACTTTATCATGTCTCTCGTTGTATTGCGGCCGTTTG
>Ga0157363_1001930_pt1 | contig 17820 bp, 4 predicted proteins | sample AttsexASBM1_FD_111477 | JGI IMG/M metagenome (GOLD analysis project Ga0157363, IMG submission 111477) | Fungus gardens microbial communities from leaf cutter ant in Ribeirão Preto, State of São Paulo, Brazil - Atta sexdens ASBM1 | ecosystem: Host-associated > Fungi > Mycelium > Unclassified ... | reverse complement strand
GGCGAGCGCTAATTAAAAGTGTATGAGATGTTAAGACAGCAAAGAATTTGTACGCTTTAAAATCTGCATATTCACGAAAATACCGCAATCGAAATTCACGCAAAATACGATATAGATAAAGGTCATGAAAATTATCAAGTCAATAACTACGCCGTAAAAAATATTTTTATATCATATGTTTGCATATAAAGCACGTTTGAACGGTTTAAAAAGATAAACAATGTGAATAATAATCCATCCAATCCCAGTATATATTTTTACAGATAAACGAGGGAACATGTAAACTGAAGAATTACATTACGCGCGCATATAAATGTACGTGCTCTCTAAAGAAAGGGAGAAAAAAATATAATGACACACTTTGCAAAGCTTGAAGTTGAATAATCTTTTTACCTCCGTCTTTTCGACTGCGTCTCCGTGTGGGTCTGCTGGATGTGATGTGGCGATAAGTCGGGTCCGTAAGACAGAAGTTGACTTCCTGCGGTGACGGGACAGGCGGGCGGGGGTGGCGGTGGTGGGCCCAACTGGTAGCCCACCGTGGCGGAGGGGGGCGCATAGTGCGAAGGGCCCGGTCCCAGACCGACCCCGTAGCCCGCGCTTCCCGCCGACCCGCCCCCGTACATGCCGCTGCTACCGGGATACTCTATTTTGGCGGTGTTTCCGGCCAGTCAATTCAATTATCGGAATAAAGCGCGTCACTCTCGAGGAGAAGTCTGCACAGTTAATTCGCCATATCGTTGTCGCAAGACACACTATCGCAGTTTCACAAAGATCGTCGTTGCACCCTCCTTGGTATCGTTACCGAGCCGCGCTTAAATTATCAACTTGTCGTCCTATTGTCTCAAGATTATTCACCAATGCACTCTTATATCTTCTCACAAAAATACTCATACGCTTGCGTCCATTATCAACTTAATCAATTCAAAATTATGTTAATCATATTCAAATTACGACTTGTCTCGTCTTATCGCGCCAAAATTGTTTGTCTCGGTGCGCTTTTGCACATTTAATGAAATTTATAATTTTATACACTTCTAGAGATCTCAAAAATTTATTGCACAATAAATTATATTATTGTAGTAGATAATTCATTCACGCAAATTGTTTTCATTCGTTAGCTTCCGTATAGTATCTATATCCGTACTTTCTTTTTGTTATTATTAGTGCATTATATAATCTTCGAATCGACAAAATACGTTAAATGCATCGTAGTCTTCTGATCCCGATCGCAGGAAGAAATTAATGATAAATGGTAGTTTTCACCCTCATTTCTTTTATCGCATCTCATCATTTTATGTTTCGATCATCGCGAAATAAAACAAATATCTTGACGATTTAATAGCTCGAGTGCACGATTTTGAGGTTCCTGATACAGAAACCCGCTCGACTATGTTGCACTCGCCTTCCACCGAATTATCTTGTCATCTCTTTACCTGGAGCAAGATGTAGATCTACCATCGGTCTACCAACGAAGCAGTTTTATACTTCGCGTTTCCCTCTTCAGCGTTAGTCAGGGATACTTCAGTTTCGAAGGCCTTTGTATCTAAATTCTACTCACGTTCGCTCGTGTACTTCTTCACTGATCTTGAAAGAGCGCGATGGTATATTTTAATAGTAATTTATACTTTAATCATTTTATATTCGCTTATGTTATCTGAACTCCTCAGAAAGTTATTCTAACATAGTGACGAAAGAAACGTCCCTATCAATAACATATAAACTCTTGCAAGTAGAATTTTCTATTAAAGATTAATCATTCAAGACTATGTATGTTTGGTCCACGAATTGTGTGACAATCTAGTGAAGAAGTTACAGATAAGCAAAAACGACTTTTATCTGGGATTGTCCCTACATTTCCCGGAATCATTTATCTGCGACTGAGAAGTTCTCACTTTTCATATGTCCCTTTTCTCGACGTACGTACGAATTCCGATTTTACATCTGTTGGTTTTATCTATTCCATTCATATATCACAGCGAATTGTCGAAGTTAACGCATGAGGATGTGCTGTTACTGTTGTAAACGAGCGACTTTCTTTCCTGAATTTCGCCGGAATTCGAATAAGAGTCGCTTCTCTCTAAATTCTTCGTGTTTCGCTAGTCAACGCGACGGCTCGATCGTCCAAGAAAGAAAGTACGAAGAAGTAAAAGAAGCTTGTTACAGAAGTACACCTCTGGCGCGGCGGTGATTTCGGTTTTCGAAAGCGTCAAATCCGGTCACTTTCACGAGGTAAAGTCTATTCGCTTACCAATAACAAGCTTGCCCGCCTACGCTCTATTAACTATTGTTTGTTTTTTTTCTGCTCTTCTAGAAATACGATCTCGGAGAAAAATTCCACTCCCGGAGAAAAATCTTCCAGTCTTCTCGGCCAGGAATTGATCGCGAATCCGAGAACGTCACGAGATTCTTGACCTTGTCGGACTGTCGTTGCACTCGCGCCGAATTTTGCACGCTCCTTTCGTCGCACTGCAGCGTATGATCCACAAGACAATCGTACTAATCTTTCTCTCGCCTCGGGATTTTCTCAGAGCGACGGCCATATCGCTGAAGCGGTTCGTACGCGTCGCGATCACTTATCCTGAAGAATTCAAAGCCATTCGATTGATCGCGCGGCGAGTTAAGCGTAGCAAATTAGCTTATCTTCAAACGAAATGACTGTAGAGCAATTTCCTACGTGATCAAAGCTAGATCTCGTCCAATCCTGTCTTACAAGAGATGCGTCCTAAGCTTTTATTCTTCAAGAAGATTTCATCAATCTCTATTTTATTTTCTCTGAAATCGTCGTATATTCCAAATGTAATTCCGGTTGATCATGGAGAATCTAATCGTGTATACTCAAATCGTTATTATATCGGAAATTACATGGCGAACGATGATTATTGATCTGCGTTTATCTTTTGCAATCAACGTCGAAAATTCAAATCCTATGTTAAGTTTATTTCATCGTAAAATGAATTCTTCGTTCGTTCAACATCAACTCGGCTGAGCTCGCGTAACAAGAAACGCACGCAAATCACGGATGCGTCAAATTCCCGCGTAAAATTGCGCTACAAAATTCCTCAGCAACATCATGATTAACTGTAAAGAATGAGTCCCTTCTCTTTAAAATCTTTAATAAATTTAATTACAATAAAATCGTGACACAGCTGTTTTTTTCCCTTGTTCAAACTTCAGTGTCTAATACAAAGTTCATAAAAGCCAAGCTTTTCTTGGAAATAAAATCCTCGTAATTCAATGATAATTGAATTCCTTTTCAATTAGGTGACTTGATATTTTCTATATTTAACATGATAAATTCCATATATTTAATTTTCAATATCAAAATAGTTGCCATATTTAATATTTATATGCGATCTTCAAATTTTTCCAGCTAAAATCCCACGATTGATCAAGATCGATTTTTTTTTTCTTCAAAAGTAGTTTTAATTCATTGAGAACCAAATGAAAGAACGTTTGATGATACACACGGTTGGGCGTCCAATTTTCGGCGCCAAAATTCTTACGACGCACTCTCGAATAATGACGCGTCGGCGATCGTCGCGTTGCGGTCTCGATCACAATCGATGACGATCGCAGGTAAAGCGATGCGGAAACACGTTTCACGGACGCACGTACGGATATATGGACGGACGGACGGACGGATGGGTCGCCGACTAGCCACCACCCACAACTCGCTAGTGACTGATTCCACCATAGCCGCATAATGTGCTGCTGCGGTATACCCCGGTGAGGACTATCACTTCTCCCACCAGAGAACCTGGGACAGCCACCGTTGCGAAGCCAACTTTTAACTGGGATGCATCGCTGCCATTCGCTTGCTCGCTCGTACGCTTGCGATAGGATACAGCGTTTTGGGGAATTCCTTTTCAAGATTAATTCGAGAGATCTTATTTCCGAACATTGACTTGACTTTTTCTACCTTTTCACATTGATTTCATGACAAAAATTATATTGACACGTGATCACTAGTGACCCATGTTCATGGACCTTCCGTTCAGGTCATTTGATATTTTGATTATAAAAAGAAAGTAATTATCTTTAATAATATTAAAAATAACTTCTAATAAATGATTGAATAAATAATTATACTATATCATATCAATATTGCATGATACAATTTTGCTACATTAGATCTTTACTTTATAGTAATTTTTGTAATTTTTTTAAATTACTGAAATAATTATTTAAAAAATACAACAAATGCAAACAAAAATATCGTGGATCACCAGTGATCCGCGTCAAGCAGTATGGTCAAGTCACTTAAAATTGACCCGGCACAAAACGCATTAACACGTCTGAAGTTATTTTCGACTAAAGTGGGTTTGAACTGATCTAAAATCGATTAATGACTCTTTCTTGGTTTCTGATTCAACGAATTAATGGAGACACCTCCAGATCAATTGATCTCGGATCGATCAAATCCACTGAAATCAAAAATATTAGATTTCTTATTATTATATACTACTTTTTATTGATGAAGACAATTGGAGAACCAAATCTTTTCTCTAAATTTTTTGGAGTGAGATTCAAAGGAGGTGAAATCTCACTCCTTTTTTTTTGGAAAAAGACTTTATTCTTTCAACACACACTTCAAGAGAGCGAAATTTTACTTCAAAAGAATGAAATCTTACTATAAAGAGTGAAAAGCTACTCTCATTCAAGAGTAAAAATATTTTTATTCTTTCTTCAAGACTGGCTCCATTTTTTAATCTTTTGGAATGACATTTTATTTCAAAAGATTTAGAAAGTTAACATCTCAGGAGATTTTAGAAGAGCAAAAATAAGTATCCGGAATTTCTTCGAAATTTTTTCGATTGTTTTAAACTCACCGGAAATTATCAACCATTTCTAAACTCAACATTGTAAAAATATGAACAATTACTTAGCAAATAATATATAAAACAATGGAAATTGATAAAAACGAATTCTCTAAATTTTTTGGAGTAAAATCTCATCTTAAAGAATAAAAATTGAATCTGTCTAAAAAAAAGTCAATTTTCAATCTTTAAGAGTAAGATATCGCTCTTGAGTGTGAGACTCACACACTCTAAAAGTTTTAAAGAATATATATATCAGAATGAATGGGAATGGTAACAGAAAGCAGAGTACATATTCGATGTCTTATCGCGCCGAAAGGATCTGTTGGCAGGGTCCGGTAGATCGGAAATTCACGGCGATATAAGAGGGTCGCGGGAGTGTTGTGTTGATACAACGGCGATTGACATTTGCGCCTGCTTCGCGTGCCGAAGCCGTGCGGCAGAAAAGTATTTTCGAGAAAGAGACTCGTGCGCGCCAGTAAAAGTAACGCGGCGCTTACGATAACGAAGCGTTTTCTTGAACGATGTCGCAACGCGGGCCGCAGCGCATATTGGCCGAGCAGCAGCATTGTAAGCCGGGGTAGCGGAGAATTGCCTACCGTATTATGTGTGGCGAACGCCACATAACTGATCCCGACGCTGCATCATTTCTTGGAACTGCGTCAATCAAGCGCGCGACACCAAGTTCGCCGTACATGTAACTGCACGGCGAAAATTTCACCGCGATCGTTAATGCCGAAGCGGCTATTTTCGTCAGCAAACGTCTTTCCAAACGATCTTTTCTCTCATTTCCCCTGCGTGATATCCGAAGATACGAAAAATGCAAACGCGTATAAACGCATTCAGATAAAAATTTCTACTATTTTCAGCGATACGTCATGTAAAATTACTTTTTCTTCAAATATTTATTTAATATCGCGCGTTTCTTCACCAATGTAGATTAACTTTAAATCTCGGTTCAATTTACTCTTCATATTTTTCTATTCATTCATAAAACTAGGAAAAGATAAAGAGTGAGTTGAACAGAGATTAAAGTAACGTTATGCGTAAAAATATGTTTCCTTAACATTTTTATTTAATTTCTTTCTATATATATTATTAATGCCCATTTCTTCCAATGTAAATTAATTTCAATCTCGGTTCAACTTACTTTTTTCCTATGATTAAAAAGGAATCAAATAAAAATTTTAAGAAAAAACATTTTACGCATAATTTTTTCGCTAAAAACAGAAATTTTTAGATTAATCTACATTAGTAGAAAAGTCTTTGTTTACAAAAATATATTAAAGCAAAATTTTCATATTCCACAGATAGCATATAATATCTAACAATAAGAGAGAGAGAGAGAGAGAGAGAGAGAGAGAGAGAGAGAGGATATATTTAAATATAAGTCGATTAGATATTTAAACTTGAGTGATTCCTATTCACGTCTACTAATTTAGATAAATTTTAATCTCCGTTTAACTTATTCTCTATTCTTTTCTAATTCCTAGAATTAGAATGAAATAAAAATAAATTCAATTGAAATTAAAATTAATCTATATTGGTAGAAATGAACATTGATAGAAATTATCCTGTACAAAGTTGAATATGTATTATGACTCACCCTATATGGACAGCACTACGCTTCTGTGCCATTTTGCTTGGGTCACTCCCTATATGTAAAATAACATATATTAATATTACAATAAATTTTCTTATAATATTTCATATAAAGATGTTCCAGAATTTAGATATAGAACTAGATGTAGAACTCGATTGACTATTAGAACTTAAAATCTTGTTTCGATTTTCATTTTCTTGCTCCATTTCAAGTTTTATAAAATTTATAATTAATTCTATGGGATATTTTTTAAATGTAATTTACATTACTTCAAAATATCTTGCAATGAATGTTAATAACAGTTCAGGAATTATGACCTAATACGATGAGTTCAAAAACCAAGGATTGGATATGTCTGGGCTACCTGGCCTGTTTGTTACTGCCATAAGTTTTAATAGTTTTTTACAAGAAAGCTATGCACAACAATAATATAAGGATACGGTCATTAAGAGCTACAGAATAGGTGATCTGCAAGTAGCATGGAATATTCTAGCAATATCGCAGCCACATGATAATAATAATGTAATATTTCTGAACGGAATGTTCAATGCTATAGAATCATATCAATATTACATATTGATCAATATTACAATACTCTTTACTTTCTTTTCCTATCTTTAAAATTATAAAACTATAAAATGTGTAAACTGTGAATCAGAAAGATTCTGTCAACTCACAGCAGTTTTAATAATATTTACTACCTCTGCAACAAACTCTTACCGCCAGTATTGTATCATCGTGAAACAACGCTAACCATAGCAGCCAGATTTTTATTATGCTTAATACAAAGATAATCGATAGACCACTATCTATTGTTTGATTGAATGAAATTCATTGCATGGCTTGCCCTTGCACTCCGCAAGACAAACTGGAGCAATTTAGACTATTCTAGTCTCGTCTGAATTGCGTGTGCACGCGAGAGCGCAACGGGGGAGAAAAATCGTAGGAAAGCGATCCTTTCCGTTTTTCAGAGACTCGTCGCGAGTTTTCCACGCGAGTGGAAATAAGCAGATTGCGATTTCGACGCGTCAATTCGTCCGCGGCGACCGGGAAACGCGGGCGGACGTAGAGGCGAATGGTAACAAAACCAGTGGCTAGTTTACCTGGAATAGAATGGGCGATCGAGGATACCGTGAACATTCAGCCGGGATTTCCTGTTGCCACAATGCGACGGAAAAACGGTGCGCGCGGGGCGCAAGAGAATATTGACGCGAACGTATGACGACTTCCACACTCTGCACCGACATCAAAACTGGGTGTTTACACTTGGCAGTCGCGCCATTTTGGAGTTTCCACTCAGCTCCGGGGTTTTATTTTCACGCACGCACACGGGGGCCCTACGGGAGGGACGCGGAAACGGCGAGCGAGGCGCGATCTGTCGGCGACGCGCCACAAACTGATCCGTCCACGAAGCCGGAAATTCGCAGGATTTAATAATGCCGTCGATACGGCAGAAATCGCAACGACAATCAGATTGTCGCGGCCGCGAATTTAAATCAATTTAAATCGAGTATTGATATCGTTGATTTAATCGAAGGATGCTTTCCATTTGATGACACAAATCGACATAAGTCGTTCTATCATTCTCGATATTCAGAGAGTAACAAAGATAGAACGACCCAAAGTGTTTTTAGCGAATTCGATACCGACAATGAAAAATCCGTCACTGATGAGATATTAAAGGCGACTGTCTCTGGAGGCTCTGGGCAAATTTTTGTGATTATCGATGAAGACTCAAGAAGTTTGTATATTCGTTACCGATGGATATTATCCAATGAATTCACTCTTATCAGTAATTGCATTACTCGAACTTCTGACTCTACACAGCTTAAACCTCAAAGATTTTGGCAAATTGACAATACATAGGTTCCAAATTGAGCAATGACGCAGCGCGTCCAATATTTCCATTGGCTGTAGTGATTATTCGATTGATGTGTCATTGGGCGTGTATCAAGCCGGACAAAATTGCTAGCCTGCTCGCCGAACGATCAGCTTTGCAATTGTTGTAAAATTCTTCATTATGATTAGTTTACATATTTAGATTTATAAGGAACCAAAAGTAAAAACCAATCGTATCGAAGAATGTTACAACAGTCGGAAAGCTATTTTCTCTGCTAAACGCACAGCCAATAAAAAGAGTAATCTCCGCGCGTTTTCATTCACAGGAACGACAGGACTCGAACGCGCTCGCTCTAATCGCACCCATGCAAACGTGCCCCGACCGCTGCTCGCGCGACGCCGCGTAGCGCCCCGCCGGTAAATATCTGCGTCTTTGGCCTGAGCGATATCCTACTACTACGCCACTTCCGCTCGCTCGGCCGAGAGCAAAATGGACGCCTTTGTGTCTGTTTTCTTCGCATTCCCACTATAAATACGGTTTACGGGGCGACGCAGCGCCTGCGACGGGGCGATGCTCGTGCGGCGCCGCGTGAAACGCGTGTGAGGGCAGTGTCGTGCTCCCGAGTCGTGACTGCGGCCCGTCGTGGCCGACGTGAAAACGCGTCCAACCAAGTAGGCCAAACCGCGGTGGCCCGCGGATGACAATTGAGCGAGCATCCCCCGGACGACGGTGTTAACCGCGGTGAGTCTTTGCGACAGCCAGCTGACGCCATCAGCCGTCACGACGTGATCTGAGGATCTGCCGGTCCTGTGAGCGACGCGGAGCCGCGATACAGCGCCCGGCCTCCCGCCAAAACCAGCCGCGGACGGAACGGACAGCGACGTAAATAGTCCCGGGTAAGCGGAGCGGGCACGGTGCTGTCGCACCGCGGCCGTGTCCGCGTCTATCGCGATACGAAGCGCATTCCGCTGCGTCTCACATCACGCAACGGCTGCTTTTCCGCGCGAGAGTTCTCCTACCCGGCGAAATTTCTCTTGTCTGCCCACCAGAGTTCAACGTTCATCGTCCGCAGGATCTCGCGATTCCCCCCCCTCCCTCTGCCCCTCTAACCCCCCCCTTCCTCTACATTGTGTTGTTATACTTGCTCGCGTGGTCCCTTTGAGAATAAGTATACACGACGTTGGATGGTAGACATTCATTCAGAGAAGGTAAAGGAATATACTGTGCTACATGAGGGTTATTTATATTGGTATGATCTTGGAAAAACAGTGGATTCAGGTTAATGAATGTTGTAGTACTCTACAATGTGTGGTTTACCGTGTTATTGGAAATTCTGATTCATTCATGTGTATCAGCTGATCATATTGAGTTTTTATGTAATGATTGGTTATTTTATTCAAATATGTAGGACTTTTTTTTATGAGAAGTTAATGAATTAATTTTTCCAGAAAGAATTTTTCAATGCTATATTTTTTATATGTTAAATAAAATGGTGATTTGTTCTGTATTTATTCTACGAATGTTACATATAAATTGTATTAACGTAATATGAACCTGTTTTACATTGTAAAGTGTAAAATACATGTTTCTTTTGTATATTATAATTTCATGTATCAACAACTTAAAAATTTGAGAACATTTAATTTTTATATAATAAATAATTTAGAAAATGAGATTTGATATAATTCTGGTTTTTATGAAAAATGTATAAGATAGTTTTTTAATATTTTTAAAAATTGTATATAATGTTTACTTTTAAATAAGAACATATTTGGTTACAGTAGTATAAATTACATATGTCGTAAAACATTTTAATTTTAGGTTAGTTGTTCTTTTTTATGTATATATTAATTTATACGTAATTTATATTTTTTTTACAAATTAGATACAAATATTTAATTTAATCTTTGGCTCTCAGATTCATTAAAATTAATTCTTTGAGAATTAATTTTATTGAGAGCAAACGCAGTTAACTTTAGCGTATATTATCTATTATCTATTAACATATTATTACGTAAAAATAATAATTTTATACATAGTTTCTTAGTTAACAATGCAATGTTAACCAAAAAATTATGTATAAAATGATTACTTTTATAGAATAATATATTAATAAATATATACTAAAGTTAACTACGTTTACTCCCAATTGCTCTCATTTCTCTTCAGAATTAATTTTATATGTATTATTTTCATTTTAGCATGTAATTTTATTTAATATAATATTTTCAATTTTTATTTTTTTTAATATCTAATTTTATTAAAAGTATGTAAAATATTACAATACATTTAAAAAAGTGACTATATAAATCAAATTTTTGTTATAGGATAACAAAGTGCTAATAAACATGGATCGTTTATTGGAGGATCCACGGGCTTCATCAAAATTTGGTTGAAACTTTTATTTGCAACATGGGAACTTAAAAGAGACTTTGTTGAGTTCCCAATATTCACCTAGTGCTAGTGTCCTTCAAAGAGGATTAGAAACTGCTCTGTTCGACGGTGAAACATTTGTGTCAGTATGTCTTGAGATGTAGTGAGCAAACTTTGACAATGATTTATTTAGACATTTGTGGATACAGTGTATTTAGATATGTTCAGTTGATTTATATTTACTGCATATCGTAAGCAAGTACTCATAGCATGTCTGTGCAGTGTTCAGAATATTGTATTGTCCCACAAAGCAAGGAATCTTAATAATACTAAAACTGATTTTGATTCTCTTTTTTTTGTCCAGGCTGTAATGCCAGAACGAATCAAACTCAAAATGAATGGGGTTGTACCAAGTGTGCCAATAACTACCCTCGCTGGTATCGCGAGCCTCACAGACTTGTTACCCGAAATGCCTCTACCGACTCCGCTGCCACAGACACTGACTAATAAGTCGCTACTGTTTCATCCACGAGTAGCGGAGGAGGCACAAATATTGTTAAGTGTTCGTGATGAGAATCTCGTGCCGCAGCTGATAATGTCACTGTCGCAGACATCGTCAGATCACATTGAACTCAAGGATAATTATCCGAATACCGAGCAATCGCTGGAAAATGAGCAAGACACACCTGAATTGCTCAAGGCGATCTTGCAGATAAATCCTGACGTATTCAGAGGAACCCAGCACAATTCTCCAAGAAACTGGACGCAAGGTGTACCTATGTTGCACGCAAATCAATCACCGGCGAGTTATGGTCATTTCTCGCCATCCTACTCGAGCTCTTCGGGCTCCAGGCAAACGCCCCAAGGTAGTCCGGCTCATTCCGCAGCAGTCAGGTCCGTACTTCCGCCGCCGATGGTCAGCGTCATCACTCATGCGCAACATCCACGGATGCCGATTACTCCACAGAATCATGCAGACATCTCGCAGATGTCTCCCTTCGCCGTGCCTTCTCCATCGCCCAGAGGCACTGTTATAACCGAACAAACGAGAACGTTGACTACACCCCAGCATATGCAGGAGGACGCGAATTGTATAAATCCTTTATCAAACGTAACCCTTCAACCAAACATGTATTCGCCGGCTCACATGAATTCTCCCAATGCACCGCTGGCATCTCTCACCAATATGACACCTCAGCATAACATGGCTGGTATGACACCGCAACACAATATGCACATGACATCTCCAATGCGTAACGTGCCTCTGCAACAACATCAGGCCATGGGTATGCAGCAAAATCTCTATGATCCTATGATAAATCAACAAGTTCATCATGCATTAAGCAGTAGTCAATCGTTAGACATTGATAATTCAGTACAGGAGAATCAGCAGTTTCTTCTTGACCCGGTAACCGGACTTGCCGATATTGATTTGCCAATGGACAATATCGATCCGAAGCAAAGTGTCGATCATACGATACAACATTTATTATCGACTTCTCAGACCACGTCCTATCCGAATGTACATGCCACTGATATGGTTAACGCTTTAGATCCAGCTGCAACTAGCATGGCACCCAATGTACAGCAACATCAACAAAACAATAACTCAGAGAAGAGTATGAAACTTGCCGGAACAGAAAAGCTGAAGGAGCCCATTGTTATGTTAAATAGATTATCGTTGGCTGATCAGGCACTTATGCAGAAGAGTCTGGCGGCGTTTGCAGAGAAATCTCCGAGTCGCGCGGCGAAAATGGGCATTTCTAATCGTGAGGACACATCAAAAACCGATTCCGAGAGCGAGGAGGAAATTGGTAAGAACAATAAGTACTTTAAAGCTCGTGCGAAAGAGCGGCAGGTGCAACGAGAGAAGGAGAAAGCGGAGCGGCGGAAAAGCGATGACAGAAGTCGCAGGCTTTTCCATCGAAATCCGTTATTCGCCAGGAAAAGGATACTGAATGATGACGAGGAAGATGATAAACGAGATACATCATATTCGCCCACAAAACCAAAAATACGCAAGATTGAGAAGAAATTAGTGCCTGTGTTAGCCAAACTGAGCGTGGAGGAATTAATGGAGACCAATACTTATCAACGATTTAACTCTACCATAGAGACGATTTTTGAGAATACTGAAGATTTTATGACAAACGTCGAGATGGAGGATGATGGTGAAGTACTTGCGGAGATGCTTATTCCTAAGTATCAATTGCATGATCTTTGTACAGAAGCAGCCAAACTCAAAACATTGGGTGCTATGGAGTCGATACCTACAGATAAATTGATAAGGCTGTTGAACATCTTGGAAAAGAACATACGAGATGGAGCGAGAGTGTCACCACTCGTGGATCCAGATGATGATGTCGAAGAAGGACGACTATGGATGCAATTGGCGATGGAACGGGTACAACGTGCCGTGGATGCGTCATTGATCGCGCTGCACATTATGACCTCTAGCAACATGCCGAAGACAGTCTACTTAGAAGATGTGATTGACCGAATAGTCCTTTTCATGAAGTTTCAGTTGCAAAATACGATTTATCCCTCTTTCGATCCCGTATATAAGATAGATACGAAGAACAAAGCTGACAATTATAATTCTATGCGCAAGAAGCGATTTCATACGAAAGAAGTACGCGAAAAGAACATTCTGCAGGTTTACAACAAGATGCACGAATTGGTAGGTCTTTTGGCTGAGCTATTAAATATACAGGTTCTAACGGACACGAGTGTTCTGCATGCATCATCATTAGGCGTTGCACCGTTTTTCGTTGAATCGGTAAGCGATCTTCAGTTGAGCGCATTGAAACTCGTTACTGTAATATTCACAAAGTACGAGAAACATAGGAGATTATTATTGGATGACATCTTGGCGTCAATTGCGAGACTACCCAGCAGCAAAAGGAGTTTACGCACGTACAGGCTCAACTCTGAGGATTACATACAGATGTTGACCGCCTTGGTCCTGCAGCTTATCCAGTGCGTGGTAGTTCTATCAGATTCCAAATCGAAAGAGGACGATGAGAAAAGATCCAGTCATGTAGACGCTGACGTTCTTATCATCAATAGATATGAGACTGCCACCAGAATAGCTGGGAATTTTTTAACGGTATTTCTCAATAAATGTGGTAATAAGGGCGAGGAGATTGATTATAGACCATTGTTCGAGAATTTCGTACAAGATTTATTAGCGACGGTGAATAAACCTGAGTGGCCTGCTGCTGAATTGCTATTGAGTCTTCTCGGAAACCTATTAGTTGGACATTTTTCTAATAAGAGCTCTGATATGTCACTTCGTGTAGCTTCCATCGATTATCTTGGCGTGGTAGCGGCTAGATTACGTAAGGATGCTGTCAGTTCACACTGCAAATTATCAACTATTGATCAAATTATACGAGACATCAAGCTCGAGCAACAAAAGGATTCTGATTACGATCAGATAAAAGACAAAGACATTGTAGGATTGAGTGAGGATGAAGAGAGGACCGTATTTTTACAGAAAGTACTTCTGGATTATCTGGCCGTCAATGGGACAAAGGATTCGGCTCTTGGATACGCGCGTTACTTTTATCTGGCCCAATGGTATCGGGATTGCGCGATGGAGAAGTCCCGAGTGGGCCAGCCAAAAAATAGTCCAAGCAAGAAAATAAATAAAAAACGGACAAAGAAGAAAAATCGGCATCATAGCAGCGATCAAGACACTGAGTCAGAATTGGATGAGCAAGATCCAGATGAGAACGACAATAACGAGCAGAAAAATTCGGAAGCTTACCGAATTATAGAGGAGAAGAAAAAATACATTATCAGTAGAATAAGATTGAGTAGTACAGGAACGAAACCGGATATCCTTCAGACATACATCGACTATAATTCCGCGGAACTTATCTCGCAGTATCTTGCATCCAAGAGACCATTTTCGCAGAGTTTTGATAAATATCTAAAACAGATTCTTCATGTACTGACGGAATCATCAATTGCTATTAGAACCAAGGCAATGAAGTGCCTCACGATGATTGTCGAGGCTGATTCGAGCGTGTTAGCAAGAGTGGACATGCAGCTAGGTGTGAAGCACTCGTTCCTCGATCATTCAACATCAGTGCGAGAAGCAGCGGTTGACTTGGTAGGAAAATTTGTATTGAGTAGACCAGAACTGATAGATAAATATTATGACATGCTGTCAGCAAGAATTTTGGATACTGGTGTGAGCGTCCGGAAGCGTGTCATCAAGATTCTCAAAGATATCTGCATGGAGTGTCCAGATTTCCCGAAAATCCCGGAAATATGCGTGAAAATGATAAGGAGAGTGAACGACGAGGAGGGCATTCGGAAACTCGTCATGGAGGTTTTCCAAAACATGTGGTTTACCCCAGTAAGTGAGCGCCCTTCTCTTGACACAGAATCGCTGTTGAGGAAAGTAATGAACATTACGGACGTTGTAGCAACTAGCAAGGATATGGGACTCGAGTGGTTTGAGCAGCTTTTGGTAAGTTTGTTTAAGCCGAAGGAGGATAAGGATGATAGCACAAAAATGCAGACAGAGCCACCACGAGCTTTGTTGACTGCGTGCAAGCAGATCGTGGACTGCCTGATCGAGAACGTATTACGGTTAGAAGAGACAAATCTAGACTCGGAGAAATCGGAAAAGAAAGGCTCGTCACAGAGATTGGTTGCGTGTCTAACAACGCTTCATCTGTTCGCGAAAATCCGACCTCGATTACTGGTCAATCATGCGATCACTCTACAGCCTTATCTGAGTTTAAAATGTCAAACACAGGGCGATTATCAGATCATCAGCAGTGTTGCACACACGCTCGAATTAGTAGTGCCTCTAATGGAACATCCTAGTGAAACTTTTTTGGCGCAATTGGAAGAAGATTCAGTAAAATTAATCTTGCAACATGATAGATCAGTGGTCGCAAGCTGTTTATCGTGTCTAGGTTCTGTAGTTAATAATGTCACACGAAACTACAAGCTGATACGAGACTGCTTTAAGAAATATTATGGACATTTAACGGAGTACAAATCGTTTTACGAAAAGGATCCAAATAATCCCATGCTAATAAGATGCAGACCGTTTTTCCGGCGAGCGCTCTTCACGGTCGGCTTATTGCTGCGCCATTTTAACTTCACGGATTCAGAGGTGATAGAAGGCTTGGCAGATAACATCAAGGATCAAGTCTTCGAGACACTTAGTTATTTCGTTCACTTGGATAACGATGATATTCGACACTTTACGCTATCGGCCATTGGTTCTCTCTGCATACGACATTATGAGTTTATGATGTTACCGGAATTGAAAGAACTCTACCATAACTTGCTTACATCGGAGTATGCACTGGTTCACATGAGAATTCAAGTGCTTAACAACATTGAAGTATATTTGCAAGAAGAGGAGAAGAGGATGATCAAGCAGGATTTAGAGTGGGCAAAGTTATCTAAACAGGAGAATTTAAAGGAAATGGGTGACGTATCGTCGGGTATGGCGAGCACTGTTATCCAACTCTATATTAAAGAAATCCTTGAATCTTTCCTGCACGCCAACGTAAGCGTACGACACGCGGCTCTCAAAGTTATTCAGTTGATCCTGGCGCAAGGTCTGGTACATCCCGTCCAGATAGTACCCTATTTGATCTGCATGAGTACCGATTGCGAAAAAATTGTAAGCCACAGTGCGGATAAACAATTACAGGATATCGAAAAGAAATACCCAGGTTTCATTCACATGAAGTCGCAATTTGGCATCAAATTGAGCTACCGGCTGCAGCAAATTCTACAGAATAGCATTACGAGAGGTATGCGAACGAAGGAAGGTGAATTTCCAGGCGCGCTCAACGGTTTTCTCTATACAATTTTGCGCAACACGAAACAGCAAAGGCGAGCGATCGTATTGTCTTTTCTCAAGCACTTCGACGAGAGTGCTAAAACTAGTCTATCGCAGATGCTATATTTGGCGGACAATCTCGCCTACTTTACATATCAAGTACAAGATGAACCGCTCTTCATTATCCATCACATTGACATTATTATTTCTATGTCTGGGACAAATCTATTACAGTCTTTTAAAGAGGCTCTGCTGCCTAAAGAGAACAGTGCGGGACAATCTGGACAATCCAGGCATACGTTAGGGCAACCAACAGGTCAGCTGACGGGACAAACGACAGTGACGGGACCAGACGATCAACCACATCAGTTGTTATCAGCCTTGGAGGACGAAGAGGATGATGAAGAAGATGAAGAAGCTATTTTGGCCAGATTACCAAACGATACCACTTTGCTCAGAGAGTATATTACCGCCAGTCAAGGCTTTTTGCTTTTATTAACACTTCGGCAACATCTTAAAGATCTTTATGGTTTTTCCGATGCGAAGATCGGTCAATATTCACCGTCGGAAGCAGCCAAAGTCTATGAAAAGACGGTAAATCGCAAGAGCAATCTACTTTTCGAACCCAAGGCTACGTTGTACAAGCTGCGAGAAGGTGTGACGAATGTCAATAAGGAATTGGACGCGAAAGGCAGGAAGAAGCTCGTGAAAGAGTATCTGGACTTCAAGCTACTGATGCTTAAATTTGATCCCGAGGAACCAGACGACGATGGCAACGATGCTGCCGATACTAGCGGCGGTGGCAAGCACAGCGCAGAGAATCCGCACATGGCAAGGATATCACAACATCCCGAAGCTAGCGGCGACAGGACGATAACGGCCGGTGCCGTCGTGGGAGATTCCACCTCTCTGGTCATCGCAGCTGGTCAGCAACAGTTTCAGTTACCGTTGCAATCGAATCTGACTGCTCCGATGGAGCATCCGAATAATTCGGTAATTGTGTCGCCAACAGCGACGACGACAGTAGCAGCGACGACGCCGAGGGTGCCGAAGCTGACGATACACACCAATCCGGAAGCAAGGGAGTCACACCGGAAGCGGGAATCACACCGCTCACACAAGGCAGACAAGTCAGTAAGAAAGCACAAGAAGAAGAAGAGGAGAAGAATCTCCGACAGCAGCGACAGCGGCGATGACTGCAGTGATCCTGACTTCCTAGTGTGAGTGCGGTGGTATCTTCGTCCTGTGTGGTGTGTGTGTGTGTGTGTGTGTGTGTGTGTGTGTGTGTGTGTGTGTGTGTGTGTGTGTGTGTGTGTGTGTGTGTGTGTGTGTGTGTGTGTGTGTGTGTGTGTGGGTGGGTGTGTAT
>Ga0157363_1001929_pt1 | contig 17824 bp, 6 predicted proteins | sample AttsexASBM1_FD_111477 | JGI IMG/M metagenome (GOLD analysis project Ga0157363, IMG submission 111477) | Fungus gardens microbial communities from leaf cutter ant in Ribeirão Preto, State of São Paulo, Brazil - Atta sexdens ASBM1 | ecosystem: Host-associated > Fungi > Mycelium > Unclassified ... | reverse complement strand
GTCTTTTAGGCATTGCAACATTAATCATACTCGAAAGAGTAGTCCAATTTCAAGCACAGTGCTTAGTTTCATATAAAAAGAAAGAAAAGAACTTACGTGTGTTCGACTTAAACCCGCCCTTGTTTCCTCACATTTCTTTGTACATTTCTTAATATAAATTGTAGATCGATAATTATAATTATGAAAAAAGGTATAAATTGTAAAATATTTTTGAGAGATAAAATGAAACGAAACGTAAAAAAATATTAATCACAGTTTTATGTGAATTGTTATAGAAGAAAGAGTGTCTGGATATAATAATGAAGCCTTGAGTGCGATACTATTATGCAGGATGCAGAGCTTGCTTTATTTTCGGCTGACAAATGCTCGACGTACAAGCGTTGCGAAATTAGTTTAAGCTAGATGAAAGTTGCACACTCCGATGCGAATGACGACGGTCGACCGAGTAGAGCGCATTGTGTTTCACTCTCGTATGCGAGAGGAGCATAATTAAATAGCAATCCTTTTGTTTCTTGGCACACCAAGTTTAATTTACATATCTTTCTCTTAAAAATATCGCCAAAAATGTATTAAACACAACGTCTGCACAGAACAAACGGTTTGTTGAAGGATCTAAAAATTTAATTAAATACAGATCTGCAAATATGTTTGTTGAACCATCAAAATCAATATATAAGACGTTCAAAATGGTTACTAGAATGCAAAATTGCTTATCATGCTTAAATGTCCAGCATAATTATTTTGATAGTCCAACAGAATTATTTTCAGATCTGGATCTAGCTAAATTTTGAGGTACTTCAACTGTTTCTTTCCGTGTAATATATATTAAGAGAAATGTTTTGTATGAATAATAAAACTTTTGTTATTGACGCAAAAACTATTTGTTGGCATATGACTAATCACTGATTACCACGTATTAAAACGTTTTTACTAAATGAATAATTTAATGATACAAAACTCTTTATTTGTATGATATTCATAGATTTTTTGTAGTTACAAATATAATAGAATATTTCGGCTAAAACAAAACAATTAAACAAATAAGAATAGTGTACGTATATCTCTCTACAGAAATTATGTTTGCAGACATTTTTTAACTTCTCTAGCTTAATAAAGGTATATAAATTTAGATTGATTGATTATTAATCGCTCTGAAAAAATGGCTATCACCATGATTGGCCATGTGCGGCGAGAAGCGCACAAAACTCTGGTTTCTAATCATCTCTGCTTTATAATACCACGATAATAGATTATTTAGCTAAAACAAAAAAAAAATTTTATAATTGTAACTCAATTTTATGTTATTCTTTACAAGTCGCGTAATTCAATAAAATATATAAAATTAAATAAAAAATTAATATTAAATAAAATTATTAAATAAAAAAAATTTACCAAATTTTGTTTTTCTAACAAAATAATATTTTATTCTGCCAGTTTAACAAAACTAACCAAGAAAAATGCCCATTTGTGAGTAATTCTCCCTTTTGTTACCATTGCTATAACTTTTTTCTTAATGTAAAATGAATCGGAGAAATTAAATTGTAAATTATAAAACTCTTATTATTGCGCTTCATGATTGTTAAAAATTTATATAGTAAAAGTTTCGAAAAGTTTGTTTTATTCCACGCAAATCACATTAATGAGGATCACGTAGTCTCACAGAGACTATTTGTCGAGATACAGTATTTAGAATGTGGTAACAAATACCTTTGACATCAATATTTTACCTTCAATATTAGTCAGCAATACCTAGAAAGGAATATCTAATTTCATACGATATTCCGCGGTTGCGTTCAATTTCGATCACGCGTCATACCACGCGGAAGTTTCAAATTCCGTGCCTCAATCTCAGATTCCGTAATTTGCAATCCGTCGACACGGACTTCATTAGGGTAGGTAGCTTCGTTGACGGTATATTATGGTGTTACGACGCTTTTAACTGTAGATAAGATACTCAACAATTTGCGACACTCGTCAATTGTAATGAATCAAAAGAATGTTTCCTTGTCTGTGGTTCGTTTAGTGAGTCGGTTTCATGATTGTGGTTCAACGGTTTGCGGTCCGTGCGATACCGATGCGTACTTATACTTACGTACGTAATATCCGCACACAAGACAGGCCATTGATCAAAATAACGGTAGAAAATCACGTTTTTCTCTCTTTAAGGAATGTCTATAAAAGAATATTTATATAAAATCGAGCTTTATAGCCATTTATATTTAATAGCATTAATTAATAAAGCGAAAAATCTTTACAAGAAGCGACCATGCGTATAAAATATAGATATAATTGAAGTAGTAAATATCGCAAATTATTATTATTTTAACTATTTAACTGTTCAGTTTTTATGTTTATTAAAAAAAAAAAAAAGATTGCGTACGGAAAGAACGATTTTGCTAGAGTAAGCTTGTAAAAATGAAATTTTGTCTGGATATCAGGGAAAAGTTGTGGGATTTTACGATAAGGAATTCGTGATAACTCTGAAGTATGTAAATATTTAGTTAAATACAGATCTGAAAATAATTCTCTTAGACCATCAAAATAATGCAGGATGCCTGACTGTTAGAATGTCGAATCTTTTTCCAGCATTATGCTCATTATGCTTGAACGTTTTACATAATTATTTTAATGATTCAATAAAATTATTTTTTATTTATTCAGTTATTTATTCAGAGTTATTACAAATTCTTTATCGTAAGATTCCACAATTTTTCCCTGATGTCCAGACAAACTTTCATTTTTCCTGCTTTCAATAATATTTAAAAATTTTTTTGTATTTTCATCCTTCTGAAAACCATCAAATATAATATTTTGTTGAAAGTGCAATTTAACATAGCAATGTAATTTACTATTAATAAACTATTGCTAACACAGTTACATAGCTTGCATTTAATTGTTAAATTGGTAATTCCAAAACTGCGGTATGACGTATTATACTTTTTTTTAAAGCCAAGAATTTTAATTTTTTAATTTTACAAAATTATCTGATTTTATCTTGATTTCCAGTTTTGTAACAATATATATAAGGTGTTATCTTATATAGGGTGTTCAGCGTACAGTCTGTATGATTTCTCAGATACTTCCGACAGTTAAGAAAAAAGTTAAAAGATGAATATTCATCTGTTACAACATGCGATAAGATTAAAAAAAATTTTTTTTTCATAAAAAAATCAAAGTCATTAAAAATTTTTTTAATCTTATCGCATGTTGTAACAGATGAATATTCATCTTTTAACTTTTAAAAATTCAAATTACTACTAAAATGTCACTTTTATTGATATTTATCAATTTTATTAATACTTAATATCAAATTTGTAACATTATTTGTAACAACGGTACTTACAACTTCTGACTAGAACGCAGAACATACATACATACATGTACTTATTAAATAAAATATGCATTAAATAAAATCAATAAAACATCAAAAGTAACATTTCAACAATGATTGAATTCATCTTAAAGACTCCTACAATATTATGGAAAAAAATTGTACGGTGCTATTTAAAAAATTTAAGATGGCTTTGACTTCCTTATGAAAAAAACATTTTTAAAAAATTTTTGTATCATGTTGTAGCCTATATAAAACAGATGAATACTCACCCTTCAATCTTTTTTTAACTCGGAAATGTCTGAAAAATCGTGCGGACTGTTATTTCGCTGAACACTCTGTTACTTCAACAAAATCGTTTTTTTTCGTACTCTCTAAAACTCTTAGAATGAATCTCACTTTGAAAAGTGAAATTTCATTCTTAAAGATTAAAAATTAAGCCATTATTTTTCAACTAACTCAATTTTCGCTCTTTAGAGTGAGATTCTATTCCAAAAGAATTTACTTTCAGCAGAGAAATTTCCTACCTCGCGTTACACAAGGAGAATCAAAGTTACATCGACGAATTACATATCATCTGAAGCGAGCTCGAGAGCAAGATTTACGTCATATTTATTCATACGATTCGACGACGTATTAATGTTTACAGTTACAGGAAAATAAGCACTTCGATCGACACTGACTGGCCGTGCGCGTGTAAGTTTTTCCGTACAACTCGCGATAGAGGATAGATTTTGCGACATAAATGAATATTGCAAGTCCTACAAGCTGCGTTTCTGTCAAGCTAGCCAAATGAGCAGAATCAAAAAAGACCTTTTGAACTATTTAATGTTCATTTTGTACTAATAATATGCAAAAACCAATTTTGTACTATAGCGCCATATGACGCTACCAGCTTAATATCAAGCAGGACCACAAGAAAAAAAAAAGAAAAATAAAATTAGAAGGGAGCACAAAATCTAAAACTTCATACTTTGGCAACACAAATTATAATACTTCTATTGTGTAAGTAGCGATTGATTTTGCTCGTGGCGAAAGATATTTTGCTCTTGAACCTAATAGTACAATTCAGTTAAAGGTTAATTCTTGAGAAATGGAATATATTAACTTTTTTTGATAGCACCAATTAGCACAAAATAAGTACTATTCAAATCTAATTTTATTTTTCTTTTTTTCTTTTTTTTTCTTGTGATCCTATTAGCTTCATGTTAAGCTGACAGCACACGTTTCTTCTAGACAGCATATGGTACAAAATATGGTACAAAACATTGTTTTTTGTAACACAAGTTAACACAAAATAAACACTAAATAGTTCAAAGGGTTTTTCTCGATTCTGTTTATTTGGTCTTGCTAGCTTGACAGAGATACAGGCTGCTTCCGGCATATCACTGGTCTTCAGACACACGTATACCTCTGTTATGCAGAAAGCACCGATGTGAACCTGGCGCCCTTTATCAAAAATAAAATTAATACCGCATTTGTACTTCGTTTGTACCTGAAACAGTAAGAGAGGTACAAACGGGTACAAACGATTCTCTTTCGAATGGCATAAATGAAATTAAAAAATCTTAAAGTTGCGCGCTGGCTTTTTTATTTTTCACTTTTTGTTTAACTATTTGAGGTACAAAAAAACGAAATAATGATCAGTACAAACAGGTACAAACGTTACGGTTAATTTTAATTTTAATTTTAATTTTAATTTTTAAAATTAAAGCTCACATCGGTCCAGAAAATCTCATTTGACGACCTTGAGGTTCGCTTTCTCTCTCGATTTGACCGATTTGAACCGATCTCTCATTGGACAATAGCTGAATTTTCGCATCAATTTTCGGACGCTACGATTTATTGCCAAGTATTCCTGCTCATCTCGCTCCTGCGTCAACAAACGTTTGTTGCGTGTCGAATCGACGAAGAACGTCATTGCTCAGTATGTTTAACTGTGCAGCGAAATAAAAGGATCTTGTCTAGAAGAATTTGTTTCTGAGGTTTCCACTTATCACTCAAACTAGACATTTGTCATAATGTGATAATATTTTCAGAAATTTAAGAAAAAAAAAAATAAACATTTATCACACAACAAAGTCACATATCTTATTTGATGCTATGTAATGTATGAGATGAAGAAAGCAAAAAATTAAAAAAAAAAAAGCTTTATCAATACGTGATCTTTTAATGCTATTTTTGCTTGCTTTTAATATTATTGAAATTTACATCATATGTAAATTTATCGCACGTCACAGATATATCTTACGTGCGTGCGTTCGCAAACTATAAATATTTGAAAGCAATCTGAGTACATCTAGTCGAATATCCAACTCGGCGGTTGCGAATCTGTACGCGAATTTGTGCTCAGCATACATGAACGGATAGATAAAAAGAGGTAGACGCCATGGAAGACAACAAATTAATTGCGCGTCTACGACTGATAATAGAGCTATCAAGCAGCGAAATATCTGACTCGCGCACTCTGAAGGTCCGACCAGATTCTCTCTTTGCAGAGTAAACAATCGGGCAATCGCGTCTAACGACAATGATGGTTTAATACGCCTCCTATTTGCCCTCGTCGGCGACAAATAGAAGAAGAAACGCGTGAGCGCACTAAATCCCTTTAAATCCGAAAAGTTAAAGCTCCAAGGATAAGTGTTTATTCAAGCACATGTTCCTGTCGCGCGATGCGGATTCAACATCGATTGGAATCAACTTTTCCCGAAGAGTATCGAATAATTAACGATTGGAAAGTAATTAACCCTTCATTACTCGCGTGAAGTCTCTCATTCTATAAATTTTAAATATAAGAGTTATTTACACACTAATACACATACGTTTAAACGTTAGTATATATAACAAAAAGATTTAAATTTAAATACACATTTCAGTAGTATTACTTAATAAAAATGACAGTTATTAAATCAAATTAATGGATTCTTGTAGGAAATAAATATGTTTACATTTAGTAAATATTTAATTACTACATTTAAACAAATATTTATTAAAATTTAATATATTTTAATAAATATTTGTTTAAATAGTAACTAAATATATTAATTTAGTACAGATCATTTCACAATTAAAAAAAATTTTGTATTTTTGTATCTTTAGCTAAAAGATAATATAAAATATTATCAATATTTAATTAGAAATTATCAAAGAAAAGGGTGAAAAATGATATGACATTGAGATGTCAGAAACAATCTATGAGTAATTACATTAAAAAAAAATACTAGAATAATATTAGGTTAATAATTAAGACCAAGGTCTTTCTAACGAATTAAATTTCAGATGAAAAGATAAATGATAAAAGAACATTTTTCCATTGCCTTCAAATAAACTTCGGTTAAATTTAATTAACTAACAAATATGTTAAATATTGAAAGAATGAAAAGATTTTCCTCGATATTTTAGTTAAAGGAAACAATTTCAAATTGATTAAAGAAAAGTTGAGGATCAAAAGAATAATATTCTGGAATACTTTACGTATAATATTCCACGGAAGAACGATTGAGATACTATAAAAACATCAATTTCAATAAGTCACTTTCGCATTTTAGCATCAAATCACTGCTAATGTTCGTATGAAATTTTCAGAATAATTTAGTATTATTGAATAATAGAAACCATAATAGATAGTTACTGCGAGTTGCTATCAAGCATTAATGTAAAAGCGGACGAGATATTCTCATACTTGATAATATGTGTAATGTATATGATATCAAGTGCGCGTAGCTTGGAGACAATTAATTCTAAGTATACACACGATTAGATGTTCGTATCCTAGAAGTCGATTGTGTATTTTAAAATATGATGAAAATTACAAAAGTTAGCAAATTTACTAGAATATTCATAATTTAATTGATCAGCATTTAGTAAATTTGCTCACTAATTTTAATTGTAATGTAATTTTCATCTTATTTCAAGATGTACACAATCGATCCACTGTATATTTTTTTTCTTAAAAAAAAATCAGGAGCATCAAGTAATTAATTATAACATTTATATACAATTCTTTTAAAAATATACAATCTTATAAACATTTTCTAAAGAACAGCCTTGATAAAAAATATTAAGCACCTATATTTTCTTCATTTAGATATCTAAAATTCTTTTACCTGAATTGTCGTCTATTAGTTACCGGTATTAAAATAAAAGACAATTTACAGCAAATAAATCATTTTTTTAAACTAAAACCTTGCATAATGATTAATAAGATATTTAATATTGTTGGTCAATATATATATATATATATATATATTGTATATGTAAAAATTCCTTAATAATTTTCGTATATTTGTTAAAGTGATGAAAATTAATCTGGGACACGAATAATTCATCATGTGTAATAGAAATTAAGATAAAAGCCAGTCATAGAGAAACTCGCGTCGATGTCCGAAGGATCAACACGCGACATTCTCTCGCAATTCCGAAACAAGCACCTGTCCGTGACAGCCGTGAACTTGGAAGGGGGTCGTGAGTGCGTGAGTGCGTGCGTGCGTCGCGAGAACGCGGGAGCGTGAGATCGAAACGTGAGCTCTCATTCTCGTCCACTCCTTACCCCCGGCCTCTCCTTAGTCTTTCTCAAACGTCTTATCTCGACGCCGGTTCAAGATCTGTCACGCTGGCTCTCGTGAGGAACGATCGAAGTGGCACCTGGAGCCACCGATTCGGAGTGAAGCGGGGCAGAGACATGATCCGGCGATCAGAATGGAGCGTGTCATCCACGCGAGAGGAGAAAGAGGCAAGGACGTCGCGGGAGGAGGAAGGGAAAGAGGGATGGCATTACCGACAGAGTTTCGCATCCGCGCTCCGCTCCGTAAAGAAACGACGTTTTCGTCCCATCATTGTCTGCCGCACTTACTTCTGGTACTGGCTAGCCGCAGGTTGAAGGCGCCAATGACGATGACGGTAACACAATGATGATGACACAGCGACGGCGGTGCAGCTCCGGAAGTAGAAGCCGGCAGCGAGCTACGGCGCACGTACACGTCTCTCGGTCTCTCTTGCAGACTCGTCCGGTATAAGTCGACACTGAACACTTTAGTTTAAGCTGACAGACAACGCGATCGTATCGGCGACAAGAAGAAAGCACAATGGCCGACCGCGCGGTCTCGCGGCACTCGCACTCAACTGGCAGTCGCGGCCACGATCTGCCGCAGAGGTGCCCACGAGGTGCGCTTCTTTCTCTCTCCCTGCCCTTGGCAGAAAGAGATAGAATGAGAAACGTGCTTGTCTTTCTTCTTTCCTTCCTTTCCGCGATCGAAAATGCGCGCCTCACACGACGACGCGGGCGTCGGGCGTCGTCGTGGCACGAGAGATACTGAATAAAATAAATAAATGTCCAAACGTGATGAATAGTTCCGTCACCGTGTGTGCCTGATTGTGTAAAACCCCCTGTTCAGTTGCTGCTCTTGCGGCGTCAAGTCGCTACAAGCCGCAGCACGCGATGGACAAAAACCGACTGACTGGCGAGTGGCGTGCCGCGAGGCCGCGAGGCGTGAGACACCCGCAAGCGGCGCGAGCACGACGAGACGGATGAGAGAGGTTATAAGTGGTGGGGGAGCGGGAGCCGGCGCGGTGCGCAGTGTGCTGCCTGCGCTCCTATGCGTAGCGATGCGGAGTGATGCGAGAAGGACATAGCGTGTCTACTGTCTACTCTCGCTGGGCGCGCGCAAACTCACGGCAGTGAGACCGAGACGGCGCGTAGCGCATCGAGCGCACGTCCTGCACTCCTGCGCCGCGGACCGCGGATGGCCACGATTGGGCGTGGTAGAGTCCCTAAACTCTATCGACCGCCGTCGACACGGCCGCCATTGTTCGCTGCTGGCCGGCGCGCGAGTTTCAAACGCGTGTGGAAGAGAAGATTCAAAAGATATATCGTTTACATAATCTTGCGTCAAGTATAATTACAGTAAGCTTCACGAAATGTCAGATGCTGATTTTTTTTTAATTTCTTACAGTTGCTTTTTTATGTCAAAATATGAAGAAATCAATCATTAATTTTAGCTTAAATTGAGCCTCTTAATCTTAAGATTTTTTTTATTTTATATAAATATCTTACGTAATTATTTTATCCAACAAAATTATTTTCAAATCTGTATCTCGTTAAATTATTAAATACTTCAACAAAAAATTATTAAGTAATTCAACATTCTTTCTACGTGATTTATTGTAGTTATTATAGTTCCTATTATACAATAGTAATAAATCCGAAAATAAAAATCATTTAAAAATTATATTTAAAATTCATTCAAATGTAATATACATATATAATAAAATTAATAATTTTAAAGTATATTGATTATTGTTACATTTGTTGGAAAAATCGACGAGTTGTTTTAATATATGTAGCAACAAACAGATTGCAGCGATATGTAAGAAATGCGGAGTGGGAAAAGTTTGTGGGACAAACAGAGCACATAAAATGTCTGGACGAAATTAAGATCTTTCTTGAAGTCTCTCGGTGAATTTCAAGCGACGAGTAAACTTTTCTGAAAAATAGCCCACATATTTCGATACGCAAACGATTACAAATAATTCGGTATAATAAATTATATTGCACCAACGTCGAGACTCGTTTTTACGCTTAAGTGCTCAACAATGAATAAAAATGACATGATATATAAAAATGATATACTTCTTCTCGAAGACCCGCGACAGTCATTGAACATTGCGTATTACATACATTTGCAGTCTATGTAAAGGGAGATTCATGGAACGAAATAAATTACTCCAAGTTCCAAACTCAGTCGAGTGTAACTATTTTAAAATTCAATTTCTGAACAACTCTGCAACTGACGGATTTAGTTTCAGTTAAAAATTTGCTTTCGCGCCGCTATTTACATAGATTATTCTCTTGGCAATATAACAATTAGAATTTAGAATTTCAAGCGGATATTTAAAAAAATTTGAATAATTGAATATTCTTTTTTCCCTGAATTTCTTTCTTGAATTTAAATGACAGAATAAGAGGAATTTCTGTAAATTAATTAACTGTGATTGCAAATTTCTCGAATTGTTTTCCAAATCCATTCTTCTCTCTCTCTCTCTCTCTCTTGATCGATCTTTATTAATCTTTAATCTCTCTTTTTTAATCGGTATATATTGTACTTTCGCCGATTGTATAATCGAAGGCGAAGAAAGCGCGATTATTAAATTAAGTGTACTCATCGAACGAGCAAATCGACGATCGACAAGCCATTCAACGACGCTGTGTGCTTAATCGAGTGAAATGTGCACTTGCGATCAGACAGCGAATGCCAATCGTTGCATCCAGCACCTGCAGCATCCCCATGCTGTGCATATACGATCACGATTTATGATATCCATCGTTACCGTGGGCGCGACAAAAACGCGATCCACTTTCGCTTCTTCTTCATATTCAAGACTTTGTAACAATCCAATACTCACTGTCGTTCACACACACACACACTCATACACACACACACACACACACACGCGCGCGCGCGCGCACCTTCAATACAGCAACCGAATAGGCTGCCAGTATATCGATTGGACATTAATAATTCAGCCAGGGAGCCAATAGTAAACTTTTACTTATTCAAAGGCGTGACAAACATTTTTTCAATCGTACATTTTTGAACGATAAGTCATAATTAAATTCTAGTGTTTACTAAAAAAGAAAGAAAATTATATGCTATGTAAAATTATGATAATATTTTAGACACATCGCCACTGTAGAAAATAAAAATATAATATCATAAAGTCAAATATTTGTTTTACTAAATTAGATAGCTTTTATTATCCTTTCTTTGCTCGATATCATATCTATAGTTTACACACATAACTCCAAATATTATACTATACAAAAGATAAAAAAGGTTGGTAAAAAAGAAATATTGTAAAATATGCAATTTTGTTACAGTTAAAAATAATAAGTATTATTATGTATATTTTTAATCTTATATCCTTCCTATCGCGCATTAATTGTCTTTAAAAATCATGAATAGAAAATATAGACATAAACTTGAGTGGGTCTTCCAGTTTACGACGAAAGCAATTATCTGCTCTACATAAGGGAGCGAGTGAAAAAGAAAGATTCTTTTTTCTTCAGCCATGTGTCACAAGAAATCGTTTACGGACCAAATAATCTCTCGCGTCCCTTCATCCCTCGATGTTGGAAGCGTCTCATGACCTAAGTATGTCAAGAATTTAGTCGTGGGCCGTTTTCACTCGAGCATAGCAATAATTGCTTCACCACGCGTTCGTTCGCGCGATTACGTCACAGAATGAAGCGTGTTAAAAGCACGGCCCATTACATGAATTACATGAATTTTTTTTATCCCGACATCACATCAAATTAATGACTACGATGAGGTTGCAATCAATCGGAGAACGGAGGCAAAAAATTGACACATGCTTTCAATCGCATTTGAATTATTGTGTTCACAAAGAATATTTTTTTATTTATATTTTTGAGCTATAAGTAATTTAAAATATAATATGAATGGCGATAAAACATATAAATTTATAAAAGATTAAATGAATAATAATCACAGTTAAAATAATCTTATTTACGCAAACAAAACATGATATTTTGTTTGTATTTATTTAATATACAATTAATTATTGATTTAAATATTATTCATAATTTATACGAAATATTAAAAATCATCCACAGTATATTTAGTGCCATAAAAGCGACTTAATTACTAACGTAATTCTTCGATTTTTTCTCGCCGGTCTTTTACTTAATATAAAACAAATAATTCCCGACGGTGGTTGCGCAATGATTACGAATGATACATATTGAATGAACAAGACCCGCGTCTCACCGTAGACTTTCTAAACTTTTTCTTTTTAGATCGAACCATCTACCTTCTACTTGATAACGGATGATGATCCAAACTCACGTCCATCAGAGCGAAGAATCGTAGGAGAAAACACGCAAGTGCACTTATTCACTTTCTTGGGACAGGTATATTATCGGAACGATCCACTGATAATGAAAAAATATGAGATAAATGACGCATCAGCGCATAGGGATGTTCAGTTTTTCATCCGTAAAATTAAACACGCAATTTGAATAAATCAATATTCAAAATTCTTAATAATGAAAACTAAAGAAAAGAAATAAATAATATATTAACTCGTAATAATATATAATTTTACATTAATTACAATAAAATATGATTCCTTATATTAAAACAATTAATAAATTATAAATGGATCTTTAGGAATCGTGCTGTAATAATTATGCGTTAATTCGCATTGCGTTATTTCGATTGTTTTAAACTAATCCTTTGTAAATAATATATTTGTCGAACATTTCGACTAACTTCTAATTCATCAGCAAACATATTATATAAAATCCATAAAAATCTTCATCCTGTGGCTACATTTCGACATCAAATTTCCCATAATCAGTAATAAGCTGGATGATTAACGATATTTGACCTTAAATATAATAAATGAATATTAGAATCGAAAAATATTAAAAAACTTACAGAAATTGCTGTGGAGATTCATCTCAAGAGAGTCAAATACAAATTAATTCTAACACCATAGTTGTTGTAACGCAAATTCTTTTTCTCGTGAATTAAAATTTAATGATGAAGGCTAAAAGTTAGCCGAAATGTTCGACAATATATTGTAATGACATTGATGATTGAATGTATTGTTTGTTAGTTGATATAATTTTATTATATACGATCCCGTGGAAAAAAAATTTTCTTATATATTTATACATAATTATATAAATATACATTATATTAATAATTATATAAATAATTATATAAATATACAAATTGACATATTTTATCGATATATATATATATATATAATATGTCCATTATATAATATTTTTTTTCAGAATATTCGACAATTAATACGGAAACTAATAGTTTATTGAATTTTACGATACTTTTTACATTAGATAACATTAAAGAAGGTTATTGTCAGATCCATCTTTTTGTTTATTTATTTTCTATCTATTAGACTTTAATGCTGTCCAACGTGGGACGATGATAAATTGTGGTATATGAAATATTCTATCTTGAAAAGCCGTCGCATACAGATACATATGTATAGATACATATGTATAGATATATTGGTTTTCGAATATCATAACAAGGTCAAACTTGATCTGCGATATTTCGTAAAGATTATCAGAGTAAGCGAATAGTTAGAGTTTATTATTTTATTTAACTTATTTTTTTATGTCATCAGATCTTCGTAAAGATATGATATTTTCTCAGATATTTTCTCTATAAAAAGGGCTAAGTAAATCAAAATTACTTTCTAAACGTTGTTAATGTAATTTATTATTGGGGTCACAATATGACCTCATCATGATTGCCCAAATTTAACCGTAATAATTGAGGGTTAAACTAGTTGATTTTCATCTACGTGCACGACGAAACAATATGCCGCGCGTTTCCGTAACGCAAGACCCGAAACGTTATAAACGGTTGATTCGAATCGTGCGGATGTCAGTATTAATCATCACAATGGATCACATAGTTCGTAAAATCAAGAAAATTTATCGATACCAACCGGTCAATCGGGCGTAAATTTTTCGGAAGTAAAACATAGCTTCAGCATGCGACAAACGCAGAATTAACGAAAAATTCTAGAAACAATAAGCATATAATTTTAATTCTTCTTTTTAAAATAAGATTTGATTCATAAAGAAAAATAATTTTGCAATAATGTTCGAATTTAGGTCGTTTCTTCAAATTCGAAAATTTAAGTTGCACACAAAAATATTTTCAAATAATTACATTTTTCTCTTTATATACATTGTTATTATTATTTAATTTTAAATCCTAAATTAAAATTACCTTTTTATTACCCATATAAAAACATATATATGTATTCTCTTCGAAATTGTATTTAACATATTCATCGTCATGCATTTTATAATTTATCTAAACTAAAAGTAAAACTGCATTATAAATTTTGGAACATACCCTGCAAAATAAGAATGACGAAAGAATTGTAAAACAAGAATTGTAAATCAAGAGAAGAAACATCCTTCTTCTTAAAGTCTTTCGTCAGGAACGAGTCATAGCTATTCTAATCGCGTCGACATGTGACTTAAACGGGTCATCAGGGCTAACGAATCGTTCAGGAAGAGATCGACGATGCGGGAAAAGAAACAATCCGCCATCTGGACCGCCGATGATCTTATAAGCCGGCGTCACGTTACAAGTGTGCGTTATGAAACAAGAAGCGAATGCATTGCGTACGTTATATTGCGTGATCAGTAGCCCGTGGAATCGTGCGCACACGATTTCAGTACAACGTAAATTTTTTTTTTTACTCTTCGTAACGAAAGAACAACAACCCGAGGAAAGTGTGATTAAATTTCGTGAGTGCTCATCGAAATTCTAATTATTTTAAAATATCGCGTGTAATATTGGATGATAGATCATATGCATACATTGAACGATACATTGAATGTAAGTCGTGCAAATCGTGATTAGATCCTGGCAATTGATGAAGCTTTTATTTAGTTGAACGTTAAAATTTTCAAAACGCAAGAAAAATGAGGCTACAACTGCAACGAGTGGGAATCGCGTTTAGTTTGATAATGTTGTTAGCTGTATTTGAATTTTGTACAAGTAACAACGCTACCTGGGCCAGCAACCGTGACAAGAAGACGCGCATAGTTAGAAAGTTAAGAAAGGATTTCCGAAAATTAAAGAAGCAGGAGGGAGCATTAAAGCTGACAGGAGGTGAAAACGGCGAATACGAAGGTGCTATAAAAACTTATTTTAGATTTAATCTTTAAAACATTTAACTTTTGGAGAAGATCTCTTTAGAGATTCGACAGTGGCGTCATCTTTTTCGCCACTCAATCCTATGACATTGACAAAAAAATTCTAGCCCTTAAAATAAGAAAGTCGATCAAAAACATGCCGATACTCAGAAAGTTAATATCGAGCAACGACAGTCTTCATTGAGAAAAGGATTATTTTAAAATCGCCGGGACTCAACTTAGCGTGAATAATAAATGATAAATACAATGATAATAAATAATAATAACGTGAATTTTCTCGTTTACATTTTATCTTAAGATAATACATCCATAAAATTCACGCGATTCAAGGAAGCATATGGAACGAGCGGTGACGTATGCGGAACAAAAGAACTTCGTCGTTTAGTCGGATCAATTGATGTACTAAAATCAATTATGCATCTTCTCGATCTTCTTATTACACAGACCAAATGCGACGATAGTATCGATTGTACACCAACGAGACATGCATGTAAACTGGGCGCACCCCGTATCGTAAATCCGACCAGGATGAAAGCACAACTCGTTGAGGGTTGATATTTTCCCCGCGATAAAGCGCGCGGCTACAATATAAACGGGTTATAAATCTCTCTCTTTTCCTCTCTTTTCCCGCTCCGTTTCGCGGGGATAAAAAGTGAGGCTCGCGCGCGAGTTTTATCGCGCGGCCGTTCAAGTCGCTCTCGCGCGATGACGATTAAAAAGAGGTCAACTCGAGGAAGATTTATGCCAACAACCATGCGCCATACGTCACATATGTACACGCAATACCAGGAATCGCAGCATAACATAGTCACCATAAAATCAGATCATAAAATAGGATCGCGATCTCCACAACTCCGGCCGATTTTGCAGGATGCTCTTTTACATATGTTGTTAAGACAGAAGGTCGCAGTCGTTTTATTGAACCAAATGCAAGTGATATTAAAAGCTGTAATAAAAAATTGTAATTAAAGTTTAATACTTAATGCTTTCAGTTATATAAAACAATCAAATAAATTAATATAATTAGAACAGTACTGATTTTTAAAACCGTTAATAAAAGATATAAAAAATAGAAAATTAATATCTTTCTCTATAATTGCTATTTAATGCTTGTAATAATTAAAATCGACTATTCATAGAAAGAACGATTAATTTTGCTTTGTTGGATCATCAAAATAATTACAGTGAGTGTAAAAAGTATTCGTATAAAGAAAATTACTTTTTAAAAAAACTTTATTTTTAAAAAGTAAATATTATCCAGCGAGAAATGAGTCATCGAATTAATGTCGAATCAATATAAATACGATGATTTCAATATAAATTTAATGTCGATTCGACTTAATTGATGATTTTCTTATTGAATAATTAATTTATTCATAAAGAATAAAATGGATTGTATGTTTCTTAAAATTATATATACCAAAAAGATGTGTATTAATTATATAAAATGTATCATCTAAAAAATAAGCAAAAATAAAAAATTGTATTATTTGAATGCTCAAAAAGTATTTGACGAAAAATTTAACTTCTGAAATCAGGAATACCTGCAAAACTCGTTTGTTTATGATAGAACAGAATGTATTTATTGTATAAAATTGCCAATTAATGTTTATTTTCTACAAGTAAAGCTTTTTTTATAACAAATTTCCTTGTACGAATACTTTTTGTTTTCACTGTATGTAAAAATTTCAAGCATGATGAGTAGTGCTGCAAAAAGTTTTGATAGCAAGTTTAAGCATCTTATATAATTATTTGAATAGTTCTACATAATTATTTTTATTATTCAACAAAATTATTTTCATATCTGTATGTAGCTAAATTTTTAGAAACTTCAGCAAAACCTTTTTGTGGAGCAATAAATCATTTGAAATCAAAGTAAAAATTTTAGAAGATACAAGATTGTACAAAATTTTAGAAGATCGATACTATTAGGTTATAAATTATAAGTGAAAAAACTTTGAACTTTCCTGTATCAATTACCGTAAGGCAGAGGTTCTTGCATTCTGCGGTACAAAATCTGTATTTCAAACAGGACATTTTAGACATAAAACTTAGATTTGTACTTTTATAACTGTAGTTGAAAATTAAATGTTATATTTATGATTTATGTTATCATGTATTTATGATATTAATAATGCAAATTTTCTTTTAATTATTTAATAATACTATTTTAGTATTTTACTAAATTTTAATAAACTTTATCTTTAAGTTAAATGACTTTCATTACTGTTGAAATGTTATTATTGACAATGCTTTCCATTGATGAATCGAAAGTTTGCACATCGACTACTTCCTTTTTATTGTGTCAAGTTGCCGCAATAGGAAAAACGTAAACAAGAGATTTTATTGCTGTATGCACAGGAAACGTGGAAATACTTCACGACGGGAAATGGGGCAGTATATGCGACGACGAATGGGACGACTTCGAGGCCAATGTGGTTTGCAAGCAATTAGGCTATAACGGTGCAATTAAAGCAACGACATACGGCCACTTTGGTCAGGCTAGAAGTGAGATGAGATATTTGTCTTTTTATTTTGAATCACTGTCTTTCACGGTCGAGCGCAACAGTTGCGTGTATGGCCGAGACAAGCAAGATCATCTAATAATAAGTCGTTCGTTTATTTCAATTTATCAGCAGACACGCGTCATATTTTTAGTGTATGGCATTAAGTGTTATCTCTGAAAAACTATAGTAATAATATCATATAGATATTGTATTATATATCCAATTTTATTTTACAATTTATTTTATTTCACT
>Ga0157363_1001926_pt1 | contig 17834 bp, 6 predicted proteins | sample AttsexASBM1_FD_111477 | JGI IMG/M metagenome (GOLD analysis project Ga0157363, IMG submission 111477) | Fungus gardens microbial communities from leaf cutter ant in Ribeirão Preto, State of São Paulo, Brazil - Atta sexdens ASBM1 | ecosystem: Host-associated > Fungi > Mycelium > Unclassified ... | reverse complement strand
TCTGCAACTCCTGCCCGTTGACCAAATTTGAAACTAGAAAAGGAGGCCCGTTCGAGAAACGCAAAAAAAAAAAACCCCCCGGTAAAGATTTTTTTGCTGAAAGGGGGACCCCCCCGGTTTTTTTTTTTTTTTTTTTTTTTATTTAGGAGACACGAGATTACAAGGAGATTACACGTAGTTCAATTCGTGCGATTGCGATTGCAAGAACTATGTCGATATACGTCCGTTAATCCGATTATCAATCTCGAATATTTATGACAGATGACCGATTATGAGCGATTCATGTATAATTGTTCGAAAATGATTAATAACGTCAGTTTAAAATGAAATTCTATAGGATATATTATGATCAAATTAATTAAAAAGTAGCGTTAGAAGTTCGTTTTTGAAATTTCCATTCTTTAATTTAAAAAATAGATCGAATGTGACACGATTCAATTTGTTGTAATAGAAAGAATAGGATTAATTGTTATCAGATTTTTAAAAATGAATGCATTTTGGAACAATTTTTAATCCGAAAAGACAATGCGGCTTTGTAAATCGAATTTTTTAAAGACAATTTAATAAGAATTGATTATCAAGATAATTATCACAGCTTTTTAGTATTTTGAAAGTATTAAAATTATAAAGAAATTCCTTTCGTGTTTCTTTATTTTGAAAACATCGGTTAAATTCTTGTAATCTTTATGTTTATCTTCTGTATTTTTATGATTTTTTATTCACGAAAAAATAAGAGAAAATTTGAGAAGATTGCCGAAGGAGAAGCCAAATTAATTATCTGATATTATAGAAAAGAGAGAGAGAGGGAGAGAGAGAGAGAGAGAGAGAGAGAGAGAGAGAGAGAGAGAGAGAGAGAAAGAGAGAGTGAGAAAGAGAGGGGGGGGTAATTCTCTTAAAAAGATTATTTATTTGATCGATTAAAATGCGATATTCTATTTGTAAATGGAATTTTTATGGTCTTCAATATTTAGCTGATTATGAGTGAAATTCTATATAAAACCGCGGAGCATTTATCGAAAGATCATATTAGTTAATCTATAATCAAGCCTCGAGTAAGCCTTCAAAGGAAAGTTGTTAATTTATATAATTACGGAACAATATGCCGATGTGGATTTAATTTTCATTAATAGAAATTGAATTATATGCAACTTTTAACGTCAGTTTTGCATGGACATTATTTCTGAAATCATGGAAATATTGTGCTAACTCTCAATATTTTCGCGAAAATTGATGATTATAATTGAAGGCACATTTAATTTGTATGATTTATTGTTATGGCAATACGCGTTTGTGTATTCTTGCTCGCATTTCGCATTTAAATTTTATCGATGTTTAACGCCGTTACCGAAAGCGCAGAAATAATTTATGATTAAAATTGATGGAGAAAGTATATGCGCATTTTACGGTTCTATCCACTTAACTTGTCCACTTAATTACACAGAATATATGCAAGCACGCGTTATGTAAACGATTATGATTGTTCGCCAAACAAGTGAACATATAAGCAAGGAAACAGTTGACTAATGGAACGAATAAATACATGTATACTCTTACATAACAATTAGGCGTACAACGATGTTTGGAACGTCAACACTATCATTAATCGCTAGTGGATCAAAACGGCGACAGGTGCCTGTAGACAATTTTGCCGCGTTCGAATTTTCCGTTAAAATACCGTCAATACATCGCGAACGCCTGTACTTCTCACCACCACGACAGATTTGTCGTGCAGGAACATACGATATGTGAGTGTGTCATGATCTATGATGATGTGCGTGAATCACAAAATCGGAATTGAAAAGGACAAATCAGGACGGTATCAGGTCAGTGAAAATTAATTACACTTTGCACTCGTATGAAATTACTAACGGAAGAAACGGAATCATATCAGAATCAATGGAGAACGAAGAAATTTTATCGCTCTGAATCGCGAACGGTAGCGATTGCGCGATAATTATACGCGATGAAATTGTCGATCAATCATAACGATATGGCCGCGTTCGGAGATCGGTTTGATAAATTAAATCAATGTAACGTTCTCGAGAGATCGAGTATAAGGCTTTCAAGTTTCGGCTTTGAACGTTTTTCATATTCGCCGATCGATCCAATAATGCATTAACTCTGGGATTGGCCCTCCGCAAAACTTTGATCTATATGAGCTGCGCAAAAATCGACTGAGGCGTATCTGCGTGGAAATCGGATTACCGCTCAGAGAGAACGGGGAAGTGGAAGACCTCTCGATTAGTAACCCGCGCAAAAACACTTTACGCACGGTCTAATCTCAAGAGCAACGAAAACGGATCACCGACAGATCGATTTACCGTGGGATATCCACCGTCGAAGTTGTGGTCGTGAGTTTCGATGGTAAGAAAAGTAAACATTGAAATAGTGCTAGTTTCGGGCGGAAGATAAGTTGATTGTGGAGATACCGAGAGGAGCAATTAAGAATCGAGTCTATTAAGAGAATATCATTCATTAAGGACTATAATGTCTGGAGAGATGTAAGATTGCGCAGAGATTCTGAAGATGCTACTCAACACTGAGATCTGTTAAATACTGTAAGGAAAAAGCTGTAAAATTGCGAAGATGTTAGAGAACTATTCTCGTTGGCAATAGAATTTAAATTGAGGACCAGAAATTCAAGAGAAATTCAAGAGTCATTATATTAAAATACTAATCTTCAATGAGATCTTATAAAATATCGCATTATTAATATATCGTAATTAGAAGCAAAGGTATTATAAATACAACTTGCGAGAAATTGATATCCAAGTTGTAATGTTTGAAATTACGTTAATCTCGAGAGAAATCATAATATAATCATATATGTTGTCAAGGAGAGATGGATGACGATCATTTTATGGAGACGTTGAAATTAATTGCGGCGAAGAGGAGAGTTAAATTGAGAAGTGTTAAATTGATCTCAAGAAATATATAATGCTCACTAATGTATCAAGCATGTCACGTTATCGAAAGCAGCTGTTGCAAGCCGCTGCTACATGCGAATGATAATCACGTCGTGGAGATGTCGGGATTGAGATCGATTAGGCTCGAGGAAACGTGCCATCGCGGGTGGATGTAACAAGCGGACGGTTTGTCGCGAACGGGAAGATGAGCGGCTGAAGATGAGTGCGTCAGGCATCTGGTGCGCGCTCATCTTGCTCACGTTCACGCAAGATTCCCTCGCCAGCCATCACGAGAAGGATTTCCCTGAAATCGAAAAGTCAAAGGAGTACTTGCGGCATCAATTGAACCATCGCTCGACGACCTTTGTCGACCGCAAGCTCGTCGACTCGACGGAATTTCGCGCCGTTGAGACTCGCTCGATGATTATTCATCCAAACGCGGAAATCGCACGTTCAGACGCGGAAGCGGCGGAGATGCTGAATCATCCTTCGGAATATCATCGCGCGGAAATCCGTCCCATAATCGCGCGAGATCGCCCTATGAACCACTTCCGGCCGACGGAGATCCATTTCGCGTATGAAAATCGTTTACGTGCGGAAGAGTATCCTACGGAAATACGCTCGACTTTGGAGAATCTCGACGGAATTGTGGAAACGCGCCCGACGGAGAGCCGTCGCGCTGTAGCGATACGTTCGGCAAAGATTCTTTCGTCGACGTCAGCACGTCACTCCGCGGAAATCGCCCTCGACGCCGGGAAAGTTCGTGCCTCCTCAGCTGAACTTGCTGCGGAAGTTGCGGGAGAGCGAGCCACAAGAATCCGCTCTGCGGAAACGCGATCGCAAACGAAGGATCGTCATTCCATGGAGGAAGTTTCGCCGACAGAGATCCGACCGATGGAGATTCTCTGGACGGAGATCGAGCAGACGGATATGTCGAGTATCGAAAGATCGCAGATCCGTCACGGAAGATCCAGGAGCCATTTCGCGCGGCAGAAGATAGAAGATTCTACGAGGGATAGTTCGAAGGATGCGACAAATAGGATCAGAACCGACATTCGCGAGGATCATGAGAATCACTTCAAGACGCGTCAAGTGGAAAAAGTGAGTGATTTTCTGGAAGGATCCGTTTCACCGAAACGTAATCATTCTTGGCTTCTTGAACAAAATTTCTCAAAGGATAACTCGGTCAACAGCCAATCTCTCGATCGAATTGAGAATAATGTTTCAGAAGGGCTGGAAAGTTTACTCAAATTGTATCAGGGAAAGAAAGGAAACGTTGCTGAAGAAAATTCAGCTATTCCTCTCACGCGTAATCTTTCCTGGATGATTGAACAGAATATTTCCAAAGATAATACGAACATCCAGTCTTCGGATCAGATCAACGATGAGACTGCGAAAGATCTTCAAGATACACTCAAAGTGCATTATTCTGAGAACCACGGTATTTTGCGATCGAATCCCGATTCCCTCAAGAGCTCTTACAAGGATGACGCCCTTAGTAAATTGAGGAAGGCAATATCCTTAAATAGGACCGTTGTGCCAGCAGCTGCGATAGACCATAACACAACGGAGACACTCGGTATCGATGCGCTCGAGGATACCAGCGAATCCACCCGTGACCTCGAGGAGGAGATTTCGCAAGATGTGGTGTTGGATTACGAAGAACCGACGAACACTTCATCGCTCGAGTTGTTTCGCAAGAGAGCCCAAGTCGACATCGTGACGCGTTTCTTGCGAATTATCGAGAACCAGCATACTTTGGGTGAGAACTGCACCGCAGGCACTGATTTAAACCTCGGCGAAGGCGTGGTGGACCAATATGCGCAGGAGAGGTTTAGACTAGAGGCAGAATTCGCAGTCAATCGTGCCAACATGCTTACCAGGCTCTGGAAGTACGCGCCGGAAGTGATGCTGTCCTCAGAATATCTATTACACGCGAGCGTTCTCTCCATGGTCGAGTTTGACGAAGATATCTTCGCCGCCGGCAATTGTTACGACAAGTTACAGTATCGGGATCGGTGGTTATACTGTCCGTTCGCTCACCGACTGCCCAATCAGGATGGCGTCCTTGTGAAGGATCTCGCAATCCAGTACAAGTACTTGAGCAATAGCAGCGAGTGGTTCTACATTGCAAGAAAGAATGCTGAGAGGGTAATTGCCAGTTACGAGCAGTTCAGTCGAGGTAAGTTATCGTAGTTATATTACTATTTTCTTTATTGCATTTATTGGTATTGGTTCAGATTGGAAAACTGGACAAAAGAGATTGATTGAATTTTTTCAAAAAGCTATTCTAGGAATATCTAAGTGAAAACTTCTTGAAATAGACTTCTCTGAAAATTACTTGAAAGAGAAAAAGAAAAAAAACTAAACAAATAAATATGTAGAATAGTTATTTAATGTGAATTATTATTATTATTATTATTACATTAACGTTAATTTGTTAAATTGATAAATTTATTTGAATTTATAAAAGACAACAGGCGTTCATAGATTGCTCTATTTAATCATTATAAAGATTTCTCTATAATTATAATATAATTATATATACGTAATTATATATACGTAACTAATTTTGCCGAAAATTTACGTTAGAGATCATGCAAAATTTACATATTGTTTACATCTAGTAATTTACAAATACAGTTTTTGTAATTTGTAATTGCAAACAGACACTGAACAAGTTGATAACAAAACGCAGCGTTCGCGAACACCCACAGGCAAAATTACACCAACCATAGCCGTAGCGGTCAATTATTTTAGCAAGCAGTGGTAATAGGTAGTTGTGTATAACTGCAGAGATAATTATAATACAATACTCAAATTTACAAAATATATATATATATATATATATATTATTAACAAAATTGTTTTATTACTAACATATAAAACAAATATGCGTAAACTGCGGTAACTGTTTTGTTTCTACTTTTTATTGTATTACATTTGCATGATTTGTTTCGTATTGAAATTCTCAAATCAGAATATATTCGGAATATATCATATTTTGTACTACGAATATTATATGTCTATCTTAAACATTTCATATCTTAACCGTCTTTTTTGCCATCTCTTTTGCCTTCTGCTTCTATACATTCGTTCCTGTAAGACGATGGTGTTTGCAGATACCCGCAGGGCATCGCTCGTCTGTCAACTTCTTGAATAAACTGTTCCATTTTTAGCAGACAGCTACAATGATTACATCTTTCGTTTAACTTAATCTTTTTCGCTCCACAAACTGTATGAAAATGTATATCACAAAAGACCTTTTTATTTTTTAATCTATTTCAATTATTGTTTTTAATTTAAACCATTATATCTATTTATTAAATGTTTGACAAACGTTAAATGTTCATTTTTTAAAATTAGAAAAATTAGGAATTATGCAGTTATTCAAAATATGATAGATATATTATATAATAGCATATACATTGATATTTAAACAAACTATATGAAACTTGTGTTTTTAACATTATCTATATTTATTAAACAATACATCTTTATAGTTTATGCAAGGTAACATAGTTTATACTTTATGTTTTATTTATATGCTTTATGTATTTATTTACATTTATTTATGTTTATTTATTTATCTATATTTTATTTATTGTTTTTATTTTTATTATAAATTAAAATTTAAGTAATAATCAATAAGATCTAAATGGATAGAATTTTTTTATTTTAGCTTAGAGAAAGGAAACAAAATTCTAAATATGTTTACATAAGTACTTTAAATATTTAAAACGATTTATATAATGTAATTATGTAATTATGTATGTTTCATCGCGATTCACTGATTAGTTATAAAAATTTAGAACAAATAAATATTAGTTTATATACAGGAAAATTAATTTCTACATTGCAATGTAACTTTACATACATCATCTTGAATACTTAAAATATTTGCATAAAAAAATGTCATCATTATTTTATAATGACGACATATTTCTATTAGAGATAAAAAAATACAACTTCTTATTGAAATATTTTTTGATAAACCATCATTAAATATTTTGAACTACTTTTATAAATGTAGTATATAATAATCCGTAAAATTTTTTCATAATTTTTTTGTTATTTTGTGAAATATCTATTACATTTTTAATGAACGTGAATTAATTAGTGCCGTGCAAATTGTCCATCGCGAACTTGTGGAAATTTCTTGCGTGACAATTTTGACATGCAATAACGATCTATACGAAGAAAAGTCCGCAATTTTTCCCAGTTCACAAAGAACAATTTATGATGAGGCATATAATCATTTTTTTATGTATGAAGCTCATTCTATATTTTGAGATATATTGTTGACAAAAAAAATGGTATTGCATTTACTCTCTATAAAAAACAAGCTCATCACATTCTAGTAAATATTTTTAAAGGGAAGACTTTTTTTCTTCGATGCCGCTTTTTGTCTTAGTCGCTTAAGTTTAAACTCACGAAATATTGCTTTTCTCAGTAAACGATTTAAGCTCGTTAACCCTTTGTCGCGTAACTTTTTTAATCTCGTCGATAGTAGGCAGACGTCCTTTTTTAGAATGTGTATGAGAAAAGAAGTATAACAGGGGTATAAATAGAAACAAAGAAACAGGTCATTTCTATTTAATTATCTTTTAAATATATTAATAACATTTTCTCCCTATATATATTCTTTTAAAATAAATTTTTATTTTCCTTAAGGCAGGAAAACTTTTATTAATTAAATAAAACTTTGTTGATAAAACAATTTTTTCTTTATAGACTATTCAATTATTGGAATAAAAAACAGGTAGAAAATTTATTTAAATTAAAATTAAAAAATTCTTATAATTAATAAATAAAAAGTCTTTATCTGGCTTGTATAGAATTTTTTATAAATTTTTTGTTAGAGAATTATTTTGTAATATAATATAAATATTATGAGAGGTAAATAAAAAATGAAGGGAAAAAAGATGTGTGACATATTTTTGCTTTAAAGTTTAGATATTTGCATACATAAACTATATTTGCATATATAAATTGCATATATTTATGTTATAAAATATTTATTATCATATTATGGACAACATTGTAGCGATTTTCATTTTTCAAGTTTTAAATAATTTATTAAGAAAAATATTGATCAATGATATGAAGTATCAAGAATTTTTAATTTACGAATCATTGTAAATTAAAATATGTTATTAAACAAAAAAGCTCTAAAGGAAGGTTACTTAATTTTGGAGATCTATTCTATAACTCTTAACAATTGTAGTGTTGCATCGCTTTTTTAGCATGTATAAAACCTGCACAATAACAATATAACGTTAAAGTTCTAAATATTAAGAATTATAGAATAGATCCCTTAGACCTAATTTCTCAATATATGGTTATCTAAAGAACCAAGAAATTCATAAATGAATTTCATTGAATCTGTTGGTAATCTTTAACCATTGTATATTGCATCGTCGTGTAAAAAAATCGAATTACTTAGTCAACATAAACAAATTCCTCCATAATGGATAAGTATAGAAATCCTCTTAATTTAAAACGAATGAAAACTTTTAAAAAAACACATTTTAGAAAGCATGATATATATAAAATATAAAATATTTCGATCCTAAAAAAGAGTAGAAGAAGAGTAAAAAAATGGAAAAAAATACAAAAGAAAAGTTTTTCTATAATGAAATGTTATTCTCCTTGATAGAGAAGGCGGATTGCACATATTGATGAAATCGAAATATTTGTAGATGATAGTCTGGCTACCAATAGAATTCTCCAGAGTAGAAATATCTTAGGCAAAGAGCTTGAATTGAGTGTCTCTTAACAAGATATAGAAAATGTTCTTTAGACAAAGTAAAATGAATCTTTTTCTATAATTAACAATTTTTAAATTATCAATCTTTAACCTTTTAAATTTTTATCTACACGAAGTTCACAATCTTATCGACGAGTTATTTAAGAAGAATTTTACGTAAAGAAACGAGATGACGATGATATATACGATAATGTGTAACGTTCAAATCTGTTAAAGTAGAGAATTCTTCGAGAAAATTTAAGAAATATTAGGTGAAAAATAAACACAGCTGTCGAAGAAATCAGATAGCAAGGAAGTGATAAAGAGATATCGATGAATAATGCGTTATGATAGCAGAAACATCAGAAACTGCTGCGGTGCTGCTTCTCTTATTTATAGGACTCTTAAACAGTATTCTATGATGTATGTCGCAGACGTTGAGCCAAGGAGAGTAAAAGTTATGCGTTATATGCAGAAATTTTTGCGATACATCTAACGCATGTATTTATTAAATGCATTATTTATGGACCAACAGAAAAGAAATCTGATAAAAGAACACAATGGATTTGTAGAGGAGACTAGAACTGATTGTCACAGTTTTTAAATAATGATTTTTAGAAAAAAATGGATGTGAAACATTTATAATATATCTCTGCATCTCTTAGATATTAAAAAAATATTATTCGTAAACATATTATCGTATAAATAAGTTCCTCTCTTAATTTTGAACAATTATTATATTTTACTGCGAAAATATAATAATTAGCCTTGTACTCGGGGTGATGGTTACACATTCCAAAGTTGGCAGTAATATAATTTTTATGAATAAAACACACAAAAATACAGTTTTTAAAAATATTAATTCTACAAGATATCTCAGCCGAATAAGGCTCTTAATTTATTTTACTTTTTTAAAATTCTATTTATAAAGATATTGAAATAAACTGTGTATAAAACTAAGAATATTAATTTGTAATAGTACTACGGTTTTATTAATATAACGTTTCAAGAAAAATCAATTTGGCGCGCAGTTTGGCAGAATTTGACACGTAGTATATAAAATCGTACCGAATTACTTAACACCAAAGATCCAGCTTTGACTATGGGCTCTATTTTTTTCTATTGGTTGTGTATTCACATGAACGGTCCAATAAAGTTCTTATTGTAATATTATGTCAGTAAATTTACAGTAAAAAGAAGAGAATGCTCGGCCCATGTATTTTATTGATTGAGTTTATTAACTTTTCAACAATCAATCCCCATGATAATCGGACACGATCTCCCCTACATTAAACATGTTACTCCATGTTTCACAATTCAAAATTAATGTTTAATGTTAATGTGAAATAATGTAATTAATGATAACGAAAAGGACATTTAAATGTAACGTAAAGTACTCTCGAAGATAACGAGAGCAGAAAGGTGAAGGGATAAATAATTAATTCTAATGGAGCTTTTATATGTTGTTTTCGGTATTTTCGAGGATGAAGAATCCAGCACCGCACAAGAGCGGTTCTGGGAAGTGTCCAAGAGATAACAAAAATAGCTGAAATAAACCGTCCATGATATAATAATATGTTTAAAAAGTATCGTAACATCGTACCATATATTCTCATTTTTATCCATTTTATACCTTGCGTGTTGCGAAATCATCCGTCATTTACGTTTCCGTGGAATTACAGAACCTTTGTTATGCGTTCGTATTCGCAATATGAATTTAATACGGAACCCTTTTGTGCACGGCTGTTAAATTAGAAATTCAAATAACCCGATCATTTTACATTCCGTGAGTGCTATCGAATACTCGGCATCGATCATTTCGTTGGCGGATTTTCAAACGATCCGCATAATAAGATGATAATGATCAAAATTATAATGATATATCAGTCGTGAATTCATACGATTTGTTTTATTCCTTTGTGGATCGCGATTCACATCGCTAATTATTCAGCGCTTATTCCGTTCAAATGGAATGGATACTAGAGAAAGATCGATGAGAATGGTATATACGGATAATCAGTTTCATTAGAGAAATTTATAGATTCCTGTTTTCGAGTATAATAGTGTCATTAATTATGCAACAATTGTTATTAATTATAATAATTGCTGATGTGTGAGTCTTTTTATTTTTATTAAAAATTTATATATTATAATTATCAGATGCTGCAATGTGTTCAAAGAAAAGAATTTTTAATGACTGAGATAGAGAATTGGAATTCGATCTTATTTTTCTTATTAACAGAGAATCTCCGATATCTCAAATACTTTTGTTTATCTATTTAAGTGATTATATATATCCGTTCATCTAATTTTGCTGATTGATTTGTATTTAATAAATTCTTTGTTGATACTGATTCGCAAATAAGCATGAGTTTTTGTGAGCGGAAAAACTTCGATTAGCGTTGTGTTTGTGTTTGCACATTACATCTGCGGACGTATTTTTACATATGAATGTGCATCCGAATAAGAAAAAGGGCGCGATCGATTCCTGTACCGAACTATCGAAAATAACTGGCCTTTTGACCCGAAGTATTAGTCGCAGAAACATTAGCGCTCTGCTCATTGCGTTAATTAGCACGAAAATCAAACATACGTTAATTAATGTATAAGTCAATCGCACAATATGCCGTTGACTAGTGGAATATTCAATATTTATGCAATTGCCATTGTTCTATTTCACTGCTTATTATTTGACTTTTATCAATCAATAACACATCAAAATACAAAAACCCAGCTTACTTAAATTTTGTATGCATGAAATAGAAAAGATAATTGTTACATTAAAAATTGTATATTTATTGAAAACTTACACTGCAATTGTAATTGTCAGTAAATAACAGTTACAGATTTTTTTGTGTGGTCTGATCATTTATGTTATACTAGGAAAAATATTTTATTCTGTAAAACAAAAATTTTGCTATAATAATAAAATATATAATTAAAATGTGTACCGAATAAAAATATGTACTTTACAGAAGCAACTAAATTTTTTATAACAAAATATTTAGTTGCTTGTATTAAAAAATGCCTCAATTAAATAATTTTGCTAAAGATACTAAATTTTTTTTCTAATGTACCGTGAATAACTTTCGTACCCTTTAATTTTATAGAAAAACTGGCAAGTTTCGAAGGTATGTGGAAGGTATAATAACAGTTAGTAAAATCGATTAGAGAATAGAACCGAAGGATATCTCGCATTTTAAATTAAAAAATCGTCTGCTTCCGCTCGCTTCAACCTACTTTACTAACTCTCGCATCGCGGCGTGCGAAGCTATTACCCCTTCTATCCAATCATTATAGTTTTTTTACAACGTGAGTTTATAACTTAAATTCGATACAGTCTCCAATAGATTGCTTTAATCGGTTTAGTTATTTGGACGCTGCAAAAGGCACATACACGTACATACAATACGATTTCATATACAACTCCACACATCGTGTTACACGCATTACACACACTACACGTATACAATTAAAATTCCAAACTTCAGATAAAATACGTTGATCTAAAAAAAAGATCTTTTAATAACATTTTAATAACACTGTAAAAAGAATCAAGTCGAAGTTTTCTTTTCTCCTCAGGCACGTATAAAATTCTGAATGATGCAATGTGAATACTTTCTAAATATCTTTTTGTATTAAACTTAAAACGAAGACAGCAATTTTACAACTGTCGTCCCTTTATCCAAAGTTGAGAACTGATAACTATCGTACAGAATCCTTAACTTAAAATGATCTATGATCTCGACCACGTTCTGCAGTACGAAGCGATTGAAAAAGTTGGTTTTGTTCAGAGAACACAAAGAATCCGACTGGGATTTTAATAGAGAGCCAGCTCGGGATTACTTCTCGTTTCTGCGCAGGATCCTGATTGTCCGCCGAAATTGAATGATCGCGAAAGAAAGCAAAACGAAATCGAATTATTTCGTCTGATAGTACAATCCGTTCAAGGAGATAAACTGTCCCGGGACGCAAGACGACGGTTGTCGTTGTTAGAAGACAGACGGCATTCTTTGGTTTGTTAAAAATACAATATATATATATAGGGAGCTATGTTTCTTTCTAAGGTACGAGTGATGAGAAAATTATTATTTTTATAATTAAAGTTATAAAAATAAGATAGCAATTACGACAGAGCGAAAAAATTACGTTTAAAATTTTATGCTGGAGTAATACATTTAGCATTGTTAGAAAATGTTTAAAAAATATATTAACGATCATATATTAACGTAAAACACATTGGTTTACGGTTTTTATCCGCAACGGAGGTGACAGCTAAAGCTTGTTTTAACGCAATATCCATTTCTATATTCAGCATTCTTAGTAGGTTAATGCGAGTCTGTTTTGCTTTCCTTCAAGTTCTTATATTCTTAGACTTTTATCCTTGTTGTACATTTAAAGTATAGCCTGCTGTTAGATTTTATTTTGAGATACGACCAAATCGAATGATTTATTTATTCGACATTGTGGAGGATGTAATGGACAAACATCTTCGAACTACACAATATGGGGAAAAATATCTCTTTATAAATTTTCAAGATTTTAAAGATTGTGAAAATGTTTATACACACACACGCTATAAAAATAAAATACTTATTGTTACGATGTTCTTTAAATTGTTAGATCCCTAGACTTTTAGATTAGATTTAAACCTAGATCTTTAAGATCGCTGGTTTCTGAGTGAATTCTCATCGGTGAGTTGTAAACCCTCGAAACTTTCTGTACTTGGTTGGTGACATCGTGAATAATCGCCGTTCTGTTTTATTCGACCTAGAGTGTCTGCGGTTAAAGGATGATCTGGCACAATCTGTGCAATAAATAGAAGGGTCACTAGAAAGCTTTAAAAACTAACTAAATTGCATATTGAACCGTTGAGATCCGATAGCGAGATGAACAGAAATAACTGGGAAAAGTTCATTAGTTAATTAAATCAGATTTGAATTTATCAGCGATTAACTGAAATTCGCACTCGATGTTGTCTTTTTTCACGACTTTATCAATATTTAGTTACGAATGTTGAGTACCTTATACGACGTTTTATTAACTATCCAATACACGTCGCGAAGAGAATTATTATTATTTATTCTGGTGCTTGATGTGTTGTTTATGGTCACACTGATTAATACGAAATCAATACAAACTTTTCAATATTTATTCGTTTTACCATCTGGATGTTATACATTTCTGGTGTGTGAGGAAAGCGGGATATGCGGAATCAAAAAAATAGTTGAGAGAGACGATGAAAGTGGAATCGATGATTTTCACGCGTTATACTGTCGTACAATAACAGCCGTCGGTCATCGATCTCTCGGATTTCCTTCCGCCCGTAAATTCACGCGTAAAGGAAAGGCAGTGAGTTTGCTCGTAATTCGCAGCGATATAAAACGATCACAGGGACGTGAAACGATCCCGGTGCATCGCACTGCCATTAAAACGGTAATTTCCGGGCGAATTGCTGTCTGCATGAATGTTACTCGTGATTTTCGCGCCTCGCAATTTTGTTTCATGTAGCTATAGTTCAAAGTTGGGAAGTGTGTAATGTTTTACTTGTAATGCTATTGTTGTTATCGTTACTTTTTATGATCTCCTTAATAATAAAGTAATATTATTACATTTTTACAATAACTCTAGCTAGCATAGAAAGTCCAAAAAAAAATTCTTTTTTTGATTCCCGACTTGAAATGAAAACTCTTATTTTGTTCCACTCCTGTTTTAAAAGTATTCCCAAAAGTTCTTGAGAGTATTTTCAAAAGATATTCTTTTTCTATAATCTTTCTATTTCTTAATTTTGTAAGTATAATAATCATTTGGTTTTTATGCAAATTAAATATTAATTTAATTAAAAATATAAAATGCACAAATATACTTATAAATTATATATTTGTATATATTTTTTCGGTTCATTTCGAACAGATTATGTTAAGTCATAAAAAACTTAAGAATGTGAAAACTTTTCGGGTTCAATAAATCACGGTTTAATTCTCCGGTATTCTGCCAGACTTCCTTTCCACAAAAGCTTGCTATATTAAAAATTAACTTAGAGTTTTAAGTTTTAATATTGATTGTTACGATTAAAATTGATTATTAAATAATGCAATTTTTTAATCTACACTATAATTTATTGCACATTTTATTGTAATTTCACTTCTCTAACAGTGTATATAATATCTTACTTTATAATATCTTATTTTAATAACAAAAAAGATAACGAAAAAGTTAACGAATGATTTATTTTCTAAGTAACGGTAACAGTAACGCATTATTTTTTAAAATTAGTAACTATCAAATAATAGCAATTAGTAAAGTCTATATCACGTTAAGAGTATCAGTTTTTGTCTGAATGGTAACAAGTTACTTTTTACAAAAAGTAACGACAACGATGTCACATTATTTTTATGAAGTACTGTATTCGACCCTGCTAGAATATATGTCTACTTACTTACTTGTTTCTTTTCTCTCTCGGATTTAACGCCTTTTGTATTCTCTTTTCGTTAAATACTGAAAGGATATGCTAACGTCACATGACGAAGGAAGAATTGTGTGAAAAAAGCGCATAAATAAACGATGAAAGTCAGAATAACATTTTCCATTTTAAATTTGCTTGTTGAAAAATAATATTACACATTTTTCTCATTTAATCTCATATTAAGTCTTAAAATTAAACTTTTCAACTTCTACATAACATGTTTCTGGTTAATTTTTGATAATGATGGTATGTTTCAAAAATACAGCGTTATGACAACTCAAAGTACTTTAACGATTTTACGTGGACACATTTAGTGATACGTAATAATTAAAGAGCATGATTTCTGCTAGCTCTTGGTCCGCTAGACTGAGCGAGTTTTCGTGGAAATTGAAATGTTTAAATCATGAAATATAGGATGTATGTAATATCTGTTAAGAGATTTTAGTGGTATTACGTAGTCTGATATTACTAAACATTCGTCTGTCTAGATAACCTGAAATGTCCCAAGGGACATCCGGTAAATATTCTAAAAAAATTGATAATACTTTTTCACCTTCTTGTCTACTGCACCACAACATCAAGCTACTTATGTAATAGTTTTTAGACACAATGGTTTCAATTTTCTTCGTCTTCGTCAATTGTCTTCGTCATTCAATTTCTAAGCTTATGCACGATCGTATTTCTCATCTACCGCAAGAATGTAATACATCCTTCTCTAGCTATTTACCCTTTCAAATATTAGACGCGAGAGACAAATGCGGGTTCCGCAAGCCCGATAATTGGTGCGGTAGAGAGCGTCGATATATTTATTGACAATGTGTATCGATTGTTCTGAAGGTATGTGTGTATATTCTCTGGACAAGACCATCCGACATTTCACTTATAATCAATGACTTGTCTACATGGAATGTATTCAAGGACAATCAAACTCTTTCAATTATGTATTTGATGAAACTTGCTCGCGTGCAGTTTGTTCGCAGAGCGTCTGAGATCTAACGCGCGTAAATTAAATTAGCGCGAAAGTTTATAGCGAAATGGGCGAAAATGCAGAATGTTTGTTTTAATGCATAATTGGAATACTACTTTGTAGCGTTTATATTATTAGAGGAACTATGTGTGTACTCTAAAGTCTGTAATTAAGTACAATTTAAAAACATTGTGCTTATATTGCTTTACGGAATGCTTTATAATTTACAACAATAGCTGTTACAACACATAATTAATATTGTGTACAATAAACCCATAATGTCAAGCTGTGAAAAATAACTGAAAAATATTTGTTAACAATGTATGTTACATTTTACATTTATCGCGGCTTAAAAGCCAGAAATATTTGATTTATGACAATGTATTTATAATATACGGGGAACGTATTATTACGTTTGAAGGATTTCATGAGAGACAAGCTTTAAAAGTGTTGTATAAATTTACAAAGTTTACTTTTAAAATAATTTAAAATGTGGATTATTTATTTATAAAACAAGTCTCAACTTCGGTTGAAATTAAAGAATTAAATTACAATTTCGACAAATAGAATCCTCGGTTGAAACTTTAGACACAAACTTCTGAAAAGTTTCTCTTTGATCGTCCTGAAATTCAGTTCACATACAGATTACATCTTAATAAAAAAGTAGTTTGAAACAATCTTGAAGCACTCGATAATTTTCAAGAGATTTTTGCTCGTTTTATTTCTTTCAGTTATCGATATGCAGCATTTAGAGAACAATTAGTCATTTTTATAGATATTTCAGTATAATAGTTTTATGAGTACAGATATAAATATAAAACTTCTATTTTTTTCAAACACATTTATTTTTATTTTTTTTTATTTGGTAATCTCCATATTGAGTCACCACATTGAGATAAATGGATATTGAAAATATACGAGTAATGATTCGAAATAATAATTAAAGAATCACAATAGCGAATTTTGCAAATTTATTTTTCTATCGCAGACAAACACGAAACGAATGAAATTATACATAAACATTGTTGCCATTTATCTGATCGCTACCGTGGATTTTGGTTTCACGATCTGATTGAATGAAGCATTCTTAGCTTAAACGCGCAGTTTCCGTTCCGGTATTGCGAACTGGTATTCAATATGTAAGTTTTCAAAAACTCGCAAATTGGAACCTACTTTGATTTTCGGAAATATCGAAGTTTATCGCGAAGGACAAAGGCTCGTAGCAAACATCTCGTTTGCGGGAACAATGTGGGAGCATAAAGGGAGACTCGAAACTCAATATTGTGCTTGTGCGCAGGCACACGATGTCTCGAATGGGCTCCATCAGAAAATTTCTGAGCACTTTCTGCGAAGAAGCTTCACGTTGTCCAAAGCGTATGTATGAGTATAAAATCGACGAAGAATCGATTTCACAGGCGAGATGTGAAGCAAAGAAAGAGAGCACTTGACTTGCTTAACTTTTACGTTTCTGATTTATTGGGGTGAGTCGCCGGAATATTCCGTCGATAATATTCTAGAAAAAATATGTCTGAGAAGTCGTTTAGATTTATTTTGTTACGAACTCAAGTCAATTATGATAATAATAAGAGAGCATTAATATTAATGTGTACAATGAAGTCTTCGCAAGCTTTTAGATGTAGATATAATGTGTGTGTGTGTGTGTGTGTGTGTGTGTGTGTGTGTGTGTGTGTGTGTGTGTGTGTGTGTGTGTGTGTGCGTGCGTGCGTGCGTGCGTGTGTGTGTGTG
>Ga0157363_1001924_pt1 | contig 17843 bp, 14 predicted proteins | sample AttsexASBM1_FD_111477 | JGI IMG/M metagenome (GOLD analysis project Ga0157363, IMG submission 111477) | Fungus gardens microbial communities from leaf cutter ant in Ribeirão Preto, State of São Paulo, Brazil - Atta sexdens ASBM1 | ecosystem: Host-associated > Fungi > Mycelium > Unclassified ... | reverse complement strand
TTCGATATTGCCGTGACATAATGACGCAAATCGTTTACCGGAACATCTCTGACGGTATTAAATAATCCGCTTTGATGGTCAATTAATAAAATAACAGCGTCATTCGGGTCAATCATTCCATTTTTTGAACTCATAATTACCTCATCTTAATTAATACTATTTTCTATTACACCAAAGCGGCCATGACGATAGTCCTCTACCGCTTGTATGATCTCTTGGCGACTATTCATCACGAAGGGCCCTTGGCCAACAATCGGCTCATTAATAGGCTCACCACTTAACACCAGAAAGGTGGTCGGTTGCTCTGCCGTGATGACTAATCGGCTTTCGGCTCGCTCCATGACAACTAATTCTGCTGAAGTCACTGTATGCGCTTGGCTAACCGTTAATTTTCCTTCCAGTACGAATAGTGCACAGCTATGGCCAGCAGGAAGGTTGAATTCAATCTCTCCTTTAGCCTTGGCCCGAACATCCCAAACATTCATTGGGGTAAAAGTCCTAGTAGGGCCCTGCAAATTATCGTATTCGCCCGCAATTAATCGTAGGGAGCCGGCCGCATTGGGTAGTGTTATTTCTGGAATATCATTATTTAAAATGCCCTGGTAACCTGGGGTACTCATTTTGTCCTTAGCGGGAAGGTTGACCCAGAGTTGGACCATTTCAAAATCGCCACCTGTTGCAGCGAATTCTGGACTATGAAACTCTTCATGCAGTACTCCTGATGCCGCAGTCATCCATTGCACATCGCCAGGTCCAATACTGCCACCGCCGCCAGAAGAGTCTTGGTGAGCAACACCGCCGTGATAGACAATAGTGACGGTTTCAAAGCCACGGTGTGGGTGCTGACCCACGCCCAACTTTTTATTGGTCGGTGGGAAATTAATTGGGCCGGCGTAATCCATTAATAAAAATGGCGACATTTCTGCAGCAATATCGCTATAGGAAAAAATATTCCTGACTGGGAAGCCATCGCCCACCCAGTGCTTACCGTTACTACGCTTAATGAACGTGACCTTTTTCATTTCATTTCTCCGCAAAATTATGAAGCTAATTTAACGCTTGAAAACTTTTTAGATTAGTATGTAAAAATCGAAATCACTTTCTATTGGATTGGATAATGGACTTTAATCAGATCGCTGTTTTCGTCAAAGTTGTACAGGCCGGGAGCTTTAGTGCTGCGGCCCGATTACTGGAAATACCAGTATCGACGGTAAGCCATCGTGTTGCGATGTTGGAAAAGCGGCTTGGCGTGACATTACTTCAGAGAACGACTCGGCAATTGCACCTAACAGAGGCGGGAAAACACTATTTTGAGCATGCGTCTGAAGGGCTAGCAAATTTTTTTGAAGCAGAATCATCCATTATGAATGTAAAAGGAGAACCTTCTGGTGTGCTGAGAGTATCTGCTCCTTTTGATATCGGTAATTCACTATTAACCGCCATCATTGATGAGATGAATCAACGTTGGCCAGCGGTCAAACTGGAATTTATTTTGATCAAACGCTATGTTGATTTGGTTGCTGAAGGGATAGATGTCGCGATTCGTACGGGGCTCTTAGAGGATTCGACACTGATCGCCAAGCATGCTGGTGTGGCGCAGTGGGAAGTTTTTGCCAGCCAAGATTATATTGATAATCACAAAAAAGTTAAAATCCCTCAAGATATCCGCCACCACTGTTGTTTACTTTTCTCGCCAATGGGTAAAGAAGCTTGGACACTACAGAATCAGGATTCCAGTCTGACGATTCCGATTGATAACGCAATTATCAGCGACGATATCAGCCTCATTACCTCGATGGTGCTAGCTGGGAAAGGCATTGCATTGCTCCCCACCTATCAGTGTCATTTTGCTCATAGAGCGGCTAATTTAGTTTCTCTGCTACCTGGTTGGTATGCGAGAAGAGATCCTATTCATATTGTCTATCCAAGACAGCGGTATATGCCGCCTAAACTGCGCGCTTTTGTCGATATTGCGTATGACCATTTAAAGAGAATGCTTAAGCCTAGATAGCGTTCATGAGCCCCAAGATGAGTAAGACTAGACGCTTTATTCAACGCGAATTCTATAAAGGGGCTTTTTCTATCATAACGCACTAGTCTTTAATCTTATTTTAAAAAAGCTATGCGCGTTTTGTTATTTAAACTCTGAAAATAGCCCCTCTATTATAGATTCAACTACCAAATAATAATGAGGCGTTATATGAAAGGGGTGAAATTTAGTCTTTTAACACATTCTTTATGGGCGGCGAGTGTATTGCTTGCATCGTCTGCTTGGTCTGCTCAACAGCCCGTAAAGGGGGGAACCTTAATTTATCTTGAGCAGCAGGCGCACACGACACTTTATCCTCCAGCTGGGGGATTTTACCCCAATGGCGGCATATTGAATCAAATCACCGACAAGCTGACTTGGCAAAACCCGAAAACGTTAGCGATAGAACCATGGATTGCGAAAAGCTGGCAAAGTAACGCACAGAAAACAGAATGGACCTTCACTCTTCGCCCTGGGGTGACGTTCTCTGATGGTTCACCGGTGGATGCCACCGCTGTAGCGAAAAACTTTGATACTCATGGCTTAGGAAATAACGCTAAACACCTCACTGTCTCTGAAGTGATCAACAATTATGATCACAGTGAGGTTATCGATCCCCTCACAGTAAAATTCTATTTCAACAAGCCCTCGCCAGGATTTTTACAAGGAACGTCAGCGATTGGCTCAGGCTTGGTTTCACTCTCGACATTATCTAAAAGCTTAGAACAATTGGGCGATGCGCGGAATATTATTGGTTCCGGTCCGTTCGTCGTGTCGGCAGAGACCTTAGGTCATGAAGTTGACCTGGTCGCGCGTAAAGATTATCACTGGGGACCTCAGGGAGCGGCCCATCAAGGGCCTGCCTATTTACAGGGAATTAAGGTGATTGTAACCCCTGAGGATGGAGTCCGTATTGGCGCGTTACTTGCAGGTCAAGCGGATTTCATCCGTCAAGTTCAGGCTTATGATGAGAAACGCGTCGCGACACAGCATTTTACTGTCTACGCAGAAGCGACCCGAGGCGTTAATGATAGCCTAAGTTTTCGTCCAGATAACCCGCTAGTCAGCGATATTCGAGTACGTAAAGCATTATCGTTAGCGACTAACCGTAAACAAATTGTTGAAACACTTTTTTCTAGCCACTACCCAGTAGCAACTTCCGTACTGGCCGCGAGTGCGGCGGGTTATATCCCTCTTCAGGATTTATTACAGTACAACCCAAAGCAAGCTGCCCAATTGTTGGATGAGGCGGGGTGGCGACTCGGAAGTAATGGCCTCAGAGAGAAGCAAGGAGTTCCTCTTGCGCTAAGCGTTTATATTTCACCACCGCAACCACAAAATAAAGAAGTCCTACAATTGATTGCCCATCAGTGGAAAGCGCTTGGCGTCATGTTAACGATACGTCCAGCCGACTCGGGAACGGCGGCAATCAATCGGCTCGATCCGATTAAAGCTCCGCTAATGGTCTCTGAAGTGGGGAGAGCTGACCCAGATGTGGTGAAGAGCATGTTCTACCCAACCAACCGTGATGCATTACTGCAAAAGGGGGGGATGAGCGATAAGGTGAAAGCGTTCCGGGATGATAAATTGAATACACTATTATCCCAAATATCGACCGAAACTGATAACGCTAAACGATTATCATTGACCGGAGATGCTCAGCGTTATCTGCTAGAACAAGCCTATGTCATTCCTATCTTTGAAGAGCCACAGGTTTATGCTGGTGCACCTTGGTTAAATGGAGTCGGGTTTGAAGCGGTCGGTCGCCCATCGTTTTACGATACTTGGCTTGCTAAGCACTAAGGGGATGGCGAATGATCTGCTATATCGCTAAACGTCTCGGCCAAGGGGCGATCGTATTATGGGCCGCTTGGACCTTGTCATTTATCCTGTTACAGCTGCTACCTGGCGATGCGATTTTAATTAAATTCCTTGATCCTTCGCTGGGACTTAGCGGCGATCAGCTTGCTCAAATACGTAAGGTGTATGGTGAGGGAAGCCCGCTCTGGCAACAATACTTTTCGGCACTGAGTACCCTTTTACAAGGGAATTTAGGCTATTCAATCCAGCTTGGTGTACCGGTGACTGAGGTGTTAGCGACCAACTTCCCGCAGACACTTACGTTAATTATCCCCAGCTTTTTCCTTGCGATTGTGTTGGGAACAGGCCTCGCGATTCTCGCATGGCTTCCTGCGCTCAAAGTATTACGTAATCTATTTCTTTCACTCCCTTCTTTGCTGGTTTCGCTACCCGTATTCTGGTTGGGGATCGTATTAATTCAACTCTTCTCTTTTCAGTTGCACTGGGTATCGGTGATCAATCGCTCACCGATAGGGGGAATGGTATTACCAGTGGTCACTCTCGCAATTCCTATTGCGGCTCCTTTGGCGCAGATCTTTATGCGCAGTATTGATCATGTCCGTATGCAGCCCTTTGTTACCGCTGCCCGCGCGCGGGGCTTGAGCCAGCAACGGGTACTCTTTCGCCATGTATTGCGTAATGCCAGCTTACCGCTGCTCACAGTGGCGGGATTATTACTGGGAGAGTTGATCGCGGGGGCATTAGTTACCGAGACCGTATTTGGTCTAAATGGGTTAGGGCAGGTAACGCAGCAGGCGGTTGACTCACAAGATGTTAACGTACTGCAAGGTGTTGTGATGATCTCTGCCGTCGCTTACGTATTGATTAATTTATTGGTGGATCTGCTGACACCCTTACTCGATCCACGCCTAAATATTTTCAGAGGAGAGCCGACATGAGTCTGACTGATACGCTCCGCTTATCGACTCGTCCCCGACCTCTACCGAGGCGACGTGTACCTTTTCGTTATGGGTTGTGGGGAGCTTGGGCCATTATGCTTATCGCGCTCATGGCCGCACTATTTCCAGCGTTGTTCACACATTATGATCCTTATAACAGTGTGGACGGAGCACAGCTACTGGCTCCAAACCACCTTTACTGGCTCGGTACCGATCAACTGGGAAGAGATCTTTATACACGGATAATCTTTGGTGCGCGTTGGTCCTTATCGGCAGCCAGTGCTGCGGTAGCTGTGGGCATGATCTTCGGATCCTTCCTCGGAATGTTGACGACATTTATTGGAGGAAAAACGGAAAGTCTCACGATGCGGGTGATCGATGTGTTGTTATCCATTCCGGCGCTATTATTGTCATTAAGCATCATTATTTTACTAGGCGTAGGCAATACTCACGCCGCCATCGCCGTGGGCTGTGCCTCGATTGCGAACTTTGCCCGTCTAGCCAGAGCAGAAGTCCTCACTATCCGGCAGCAAGAGTATATTGAAGCGGGATTTGGCAGTGGGGGACGATTCTTTGAGGTCTTTATCAGGCATGTCTTTCCGAATGCGCTACCGACGTTACTCGCCTTTGCTGCGCTCCAGTTTGGTCAAGCAATCTTGGCGCTTTCAACGCTCAGTTTCCTTGGTTTTGGCAGCCCACCGCCGATCCCTGAGTGGGGATTGTTGATTGCTGAGGGACGTAACTATTTAGCTACCGCTTGGTGGCTGACAGTTTTTCCTGGACTACTGGTGATGGTTATCGTCCTCGCGACACACCGTATCAGCCGTACCTTTTCGGGAGAAAAACGATGACGACACAACGCATACCTGTCCTGAACGTTGAAAACTTGAGTATCAGTTATTATAACGATGAGAGCTGGCAAGAGAGGGTACATCAAGCGAGCTTTATGCTTAACGCGGGCGAAATGCTGGCGGTCGTTGGAGAATCTGGTTCAGGAAAAACCACTACTGCTCAGTCTGTCTTAGGGCTGTTACCAGAAAATGGTCGTCTTACTGGCGGCAAAATTTTCTTTCAAGGAGAAGAGATCAGTCAGTGGTCTTCTCGTCGACTTGATGCACTTCGTGGGTCGCATATCAGTTTGATCCCACAAGATCCGGGAAATTCATTAAATCCGTTGAAAACGATCGGTACACAGATCGAGGAAGTACTGAAACTTGACGGTCGACGAGTGTCACGTCAGTCGTTGCAACAGCGGGCGATTGCCCTCATAGCCCGTGTCGGCCTGGGTCACCCCGAACAACGTTACTCGCAGTATCCCCATCAATTATCGGGGGGGATGAAGCAACGTGTCCTGATCGCCCTTGCAATGGCACTGCAGCCAGCGCTTATTATTGCCGATGAACCGACCAGTGCTCTAGATGTGACCGTACAACAGCATATTATGACGTTAATCGATGAACTACGACATGAGTATGGAACGGCTGTGTTATTTGTGACTCACGACCTTGCCTTAGCCGCCGCCCATGCCGATCACATCGCAGTATTCCAACAGGGCAAACTGGTAGAACAAGGGCAAACCACGACGTTGATTAATCAACCCCAGATCCCTTATACAGCGGCGTTAATTGACAATGTCGCTGATAATTATCGTATCGCGGCACCTCTTTCGCGTACGACAAGTGACCAGGCCCCGGCCCTCCGTTTACAAGGAATAAGTAAAAATTTCCCGCTTGATCGGCACCAAAAATTGCTGGCTTTGGACAATATCTCATTAACGATTCAGCGGGGCAGCACTCATGCACTAGTGGGGGAATCTGGTTCTGGTAAAACCACTTTAGCAAGGATCTTATTAGGATTTGAACAAGCGGATGCTGGCACTCTTGAGATCAGTGGACAATTAGTCGATAACTATTCGCGTGAACAGTGGCGGAGGCTGAGAAAAAAAATCCAATTTGTCTATCAGAACCCATTCTCATCACTGGATCCGCGTCAAACGCTATTTGCGGTAATCGAGGAACCGCTTCTCAACTTTGAACCGCTCACCCGTGAACAACGCAGAGATAAAGTGTTGGCGGTCACCCGTCAGGTTGCCTTAGATCCCGCGCTATTATCTCGCCGTGCCCAGCATCTTTCCGGGGGGCAGCGTCAGCGTGTCGCGATTGCCCGCGCCTTAATCGTCGAACCGGAAATCCTGGTACTGGATGAGGCAACTTCAGCCCTTGATGTTACCGTACAAGCGCAGATTCTGGATTTATTACACGCCTTACAGCAACGATTATCCCTGACCTATCTGTTCATCACTCACGACCTGCAAGTCGTGCGCCGTATCGCCCACCAAGTGACGGTCTTGCGTGGAGGAAAACAAGTTGAAGAAGGGGAGACTGCGCAGTTATTTGCGAGTCCGCAAAGTGCCTATACTAAGCAACTCATCGCGGCGATACCCCCATTTAAATATCTTCAAGAGGCTTAGTCATCATGTCAAAGCAAATTGGTTTTTTTACTCGATTATTGGACAAAGTGTCTGCCGCCGAGCGTTACCGCTTGGCGACTCAACAGATCCAGCACGCCGAAAAGATGGGCTTTGATAGTGCTTGGGTCGCTCAGCATCACTTTCACGAGAGTGAAGGGGGATTACCCTCACCATTAGTTTTCTTAGCTCATGTAGGGGCACACACTCAACGTATCCGGCTGGGCACAGGGATCATCACACTGCCGATGGAAAATGCGGTACGGGTAGCGGAAGATGCCGCGGTGGCTGACTTACTCCTGGGCGGTCGTCTTGAGCTCGGCTTGGGGTCGGGGGGAACACCAAGCTCTTTTAATACCTTTGGGTTAACATTTGAACAACGTGGGGAGGTCTTTGCCCAGCATCTCGAAACTTTACAGGATGCGTGGCAGGGAAAAAGGCTGGCAGAAACCGATAATTATTTGTATCCGGCAACCGCTACCTTAGCGAAGAAAATCTGGATTGCGACCTTTTCTGAACGTGGTGCTCAGCTGGCGGGCAAAGCTGGACATGGCTTAATGTTATCCAGAACGCAGCCACGTCCCGTGGGGCAGGCACATTTACCCTTAGACGCTTTGCAGAATCCGATTATTGATGCCTACCTCGACGCATTAGCTCCTGGGGTAGCACCACGAATTCTTGCCTCTCGGACTGCCTTTGTCGCAGATGATCGCCACTATGCCCGCAAAGTGGCACTCCCCGGCCTGACGGCACAAGCAGAGGGTTATCGACAAGCCGGGCATCAGTTACGCGGTGAAACCCTCGATGACTTTATCGGTCAGTTTGATGCGCATATCGGCGATCCACAGGAGGTGTTGAATTCATTACAACAAGACAGTTCATTGCAGCGGGTCACCGATATCTCTTTCCAAGTGCATTCGGTTGAGCCGTCGCATCACGATGTGCTGCGATCTTTGGAACTCATCTCACGCTATATCAACCCTAAATTGCGCAACACTGCGACGACTCCCGAACTTGAGAGGTCTTATGAATAACAATAACGATTTAATACAGGCACTGGTGGGGATTGCAGAGGGTTCTGCACTTGCTGAAAGTCGGCACACTCGCCAAGCGGCCACTGACTCTACTCAAGGCTGCTATGAGGTGTTATTCACCACAGGTACTGCGAGTTTTCCGTTAGCGGAACGAGCAACCGTTGCCGCGCAGGTTGCCGAGTGGCATCAGGTTAATACTCTCGCCCAGCATTACCAGACTCTGGCTGCTGGCGCTGAACTCACACCTTCCTTACAGGCCGCGCTGTTATTCGCTCGCCACTTAACCTTTGAGCCGGTCTCGGTGAACCCACAGCATCTGCAAGCACTTCAGCAAGCGGGCTGGCAAACGGATGCCCTAATTACCTTAGCGCAGGTTATTGCCTTTGTAAGTTTTCAAAGTCGGTTAATCGCCGGTTTTACGGTGCTTAACACCTTAACGAAGACGGAAGCGCATCAGATAAAAACTTTGCCTGCCGTCACGGCGGGACGCTGGCACTTGCAGGCGCGTACCGCCGGAAATCGCCGCGCTCCCCAAGCTTTTACCCGTAAAGAGCTAGGATGGGAGCCATGGCTTCCTCCTAAACCCTTTGATGCCTTCACTGAAGCGCAACAACAAGTACTGATACGGTTTGGTCACCAACACTCCGACTATTTTCGGTTACTGGGACATGACCAGCCAGTATTAGAGCAACGAACCTTGATCGATAAAGGTATTTTCTATACATCAGGCGGTCTAAGCAGGGCGGAGCGCGAGCTGGCGGCGACCGTAGTCAGTAAGGTCAATGGTTGCATTTACTGTGCTTCTGTCCATGCGAGAAAGGCGAGCCAGCTTTCTAAACAAACCGAAGAGATCGCGCTACTGTTGCAAGTACAACCGGGGGATGAACTATCCGCTGGACAGTCGGACCGCTGGCAAGCGCAGATCGAGGCCGTCGCCGCATTATCGCTGACGCCGCCTCGTCTGACCCAAGAGCACTTGCTGACCTTACAGCAACACTCATTATCGACGTTAGCTATCACCGATCTGATCCAGTCAGCGGCCTTTTTTGCTTGGGCAAACCGATTAATGCTGACACTTGGTGAGCCCTTTATCCCAGAACAGGAAGTGATAGAGGGTGTGCAAAAGGTGATGAGTGCGTGAGGGGAAAGCAGTACCTAATAAGGGAGGATGTAGTTTGAATGCGATGGTGGAGTGAAGAATAAACGTTAGCTTGTTCTCTCAGATAGATAGGCACCAAAAAGCCCGCAAGACGTTTAGGTATTGCTGGCTTTTTGCGATTAAGGGGAAAAGAGGGCTAGGGGACTAAATCGCACTTTAACAGCAAAATGAATTATTATCTGACGAATCAGGCCAAAACATCAGTAACGCAACAATTTTTAAATCGTTAAACAAGATCCATTCATTGGAATAAAGGTAGAGGACGGACATGGAAGCATACTCGAATACAGATGCGGAAAGGGAACTACGGACATTGTGTTTTGACACCCGGCTTACGGGCTTCATAGGTATAATGAAGTAGAAATACACTATATTAGTCATGGCCTTTAGAGTTCAGACCAAGAGGACAAATTCGAGCAGATTGATAGCAGGGACAATGAACAGATACGTTATTTGTGAGAAAATTCGCGAAAACTGATTATACACTAGTTCAACTAATTTGAGGCACTACGTTGAAAGAAAGTAACATGCGGGTGGTAATGTATTTACCTTAGCTAAGAAAATATAGTCAATAAAAAATAAAATTTAATATCAATTGTTATCTAATACCTCATTCAAGGTATTATCAATTTCACCCTTAAGCCATAAGTAAAATAACTCTACATTCGGGTTGTTTTTGATAGGTGCTCTCGATAATATATGATAGCTTGAGCCGTCACGGTGAAATCCATAAGGCGAATGTAATTTCCCATTACTTATTTCATCACTCACCATTAGAAACGAGGCTATAGTTACTCCTAGACCAGAGATGGCTGCTTGTATACACAGATAAAAATGTTCGTAATTCATATGAAGCTTTGAATAAATTTTCACCCCAGACAAATTAGACCAAGATTTCCATGCAAGCGGTCTGGTATCTGGATGTAACAAGCAGCCTATTTTTTTTATATCAATCATTGAAGATGATGGTTTACTTACAGGCCCCATCCATTCATCACAAAGTTTGAGTGAGTGAATACTACTATCATCCCAATAAAAGTCGTTGCGTCTTATTGCTATATCAATGTTATTCTTATTAAAGTCAACAGCCCCACCTGCTGAAATAAGCTTTATTCTAATTTTTGGATATGCTTTATGGAATAGATGTAATCGAGGTATTAACCAACGCATAGCTATAGTTGGCTCACAAGATAATGTTATCTCGCTATTTAATTTTTCGTCTTTAAGCTGGTTGACTACTGAATCTAATTGTTCAAATATGGAATTCGTTACGTTATAAAGGATAGTTCCTGAAGCATTTAGAAAAACAGATCTATTTCTTCTTTCAAATAAAACAACACCCAAGCTCTCTTCTAAAACCCTCACCTGCCTACTTACTGCTCCATGCGTTACATGGAGCTCTTCAGCAGCTTTTACGAAGCTACCACAGGAAGCAGCAGAATTAAAGAAACGTAATGCATTTAAGTTTGTGATTTTCATATGCTCGACGAAATCTAACAGGTTACAGCTATAATAAATCGCTTTTATGTTCCAATCAAGAGACAGACAATCACTGAAATTAGTTATTATTTTACATTGAGGTGATTTGTTGATGAACGACAATACTATTGAAAAACATTATTCTAGAAAGCATGATAATTTGAGCGTTAAAAATTATTCGATGCTTATCGAGAACTTGTCAAAAGACGATTATGTTTTTTTAAAATCTTGTTCTGTCGAAAAGTTGATTGATTTGGAGGATTGGGTTGATTTTCGAGAAAGTTGGAATAATCTTGGTAATGACAAATTCATGAAGGATGGAGGGAAGTATAGATACCGCAGGCACTCCGTCTATAGTTCTACTCCCGATGGTAATATTGAGCTTGAACCACACCAGCCACACTATCAAAGTTTAGATTACAACACCCTAAATGGTGGTGTCGCACGCCATTTCCTTCCAATTGAATCTAGGTTTACCCATGGTAAAACTCTCACTTCAGTATTAAAATTATGTCATAGTATTTTTGGGGCTATATCACCTCGCTTTTCGTGGCATATAGAAGTTCACCAGTTTCGAATAATTGCTAGTAATGAACTATCTAAACCAACTCCAGAAGGTATTCATCGTGATGGAGTTGATTTTGTTTTCATGATGCTTATTAGTAGAAGTAATATCAGTGGTGGTGAAACTTCAATATGTAATGGTGAGGGAGATGTTTTATCTAAGCACTTCCTTACTCAGCCATTAGAGTCTGCCATTATCAATGACCATAATGTGATGCATGGCGTAACTCCAATCTTTTCAGAGGATGATGTAACACCAGCACATAGAGATATGCTAGTTGTAACTTTCAAGAAAAAATGACTCTACTGCCAAGGAATATTTATGCACGATTTTACAGCGATAATAGCTATTACTTTATTAGCCGTAGTTAGTCCGGGGCCAGATTTTGCTATGGTCACTCGTAATAGCTACGCATTTGGTGTGCGTAGCGGTTTGATATCAGCATTAGGTGTAGCCTGTGGAGTACAAGTTCATGTTTTTTATACCGTATTTGGTATTGCAGTTTTTATTGTTAATTCGCCTTTTTTATTTTTTATAATGAAAATTCTTGGCGCATTATATCTTGTATACTTAGGGGTGAAATCTTTTTTAAATAAAGATATTTTGAAACTAAACAACTCAGCGGAAACTGTACCTACTAACTTCGAAAGCTTCAGGGTGGGTTTTCTTACCAATGCTTTGAATCCTAAAACCATGTTATTTGTTGTGGCTACTTACACACAACTCATTCGCCCAGAAAGCCCTCTTTTAATAAACTTTTATTATGGGCTATTTATATCGTTTGCTCATTTAATCTGGTTCAGTATTGTGGCGTTATTTTTTTCAAAGCCTAACATACGCAGCCGCCTTCTTGAAAAACAACTTGTTTTGGATAAAATAATTGGGGTTGCTTTGGTGTTATTAGGTATGTCTCTTTTTTTTATAAAAATGTAGCCAATAGGTGAAATAATGAAAATTGCTTGTATTGATTTAGAAGGAGTACTTATTCCAGAGCTTTGGCCCATAATCGCCAAGAGAAGTGGGATTGAGGAACTATCTATCACAACTAGAGAATTTCCGGATTATAATTCATTGATGAATCGTAGGATACATTTACTTCGTCAGAATAGTTTAAAATTGATGGATATTAAGAAAGTATTAGAGGACATTAATCCTTACCCTGATGCCGTGGAATTTATTAAAAAACTGTCTGATAACTACTATATTCATATTGTATCTGATTGCTTTTATGAAATAGCTAGCCCTTTTTTAAACTTGCTGGGGAACCCTGCTGCATTTTTACATAATCTGATAGTCGATGAAAATAATTGGGTTGTGGGTTGTAAGTGGCAAGGAAGAAAAGGAAAACAGGAACATGTTAACAATCTGATAAAAAATGAAGATTATGTTATAGCTGTAGGTGATGCGTTCAATGATATCGAAATGCTCAAGTCTGCAAATAAAGGATTTTTGATAAGGCCATCTGTGGCGACAAAAGGGGGGGCGGGTGATATACCCATTATTGAATCACTATTCGAGGTTTTTGAATATATCCCCTTTAAATCTAATTAATAGATATTTTTTGATATTGTTTTCTTAGGGGTTCTTGTAATATTCCATATTAAATTTCAATTTAATAAGTTAGATTTTTTGGTAAAAAACACAATGATATAACCTGATAATACATTTTACAATCGGAATTTATTTCACATTTGTTAATTACATGATGCTGTAAATTTTAAGGTAAAGTATTGTTAGGGTAATGGATTCACTTCAGGCGCAATAAATAATTTTCAAAGAATTTTAGCCGTTATCCGGGTTTATTAAATTTTCTCAAGTTAGGAATAAAATCATCTATTCACTTTTATGCTAATGTGATGCTTATTTTGAACTAATGAACAATGATTCTTTATCGTGATTGTATGTACATATATGTAGCACAAAAACGCATGAGTCCCCTGCACTCAAAATCGCCCTCAAGCCCCCGTCATGCGGTTTTTTAATGGATCGCAAAGTGCATGAAAAAAGGATCGTTACACCGATTCACTGGTGATGATTGAGACATCTGAGCGGCTTGATTGGTCCTTTGCTAACCCACGGGTGTTGTTCCGGCTACAAGATGGCAGTGCTACCGATGGTCGCGTGCTCAACGGATGGATCTAACCTGTATTTATGGGTTGTTCAACAATCTGGGGCCTCGGGCACAAAGATTCATGAGATACATAAAGGCATTGGGACCTCGCTAACAACTGATTACACCTTATCTAATGTATCGAAAAACACCCCGTCTGGCAGAATAATCATACCAGCAAGACCTGATTATAATGGTAGTAATGCCTCAGCATCGAATGATGGTCATTTGTTATTAGCGGATAACCATATCCGGGTGTGCAATACATCTGGTTCAAACACGTCCCGACCAGATATAGAGCAGGGCGGTTTTATTTGGGGAGGGTATGGAACGTTTAAAAGTAATAGAGAATCTTGTGTTATTACAAAAACAGGAACTGGTACTTATATAGTTTCGGGCCCTCACTTAGCAACCGGATGGACTATAACACAGCCGAGGGATGGATCGGGAGAGCAGCTAGCAATCGCTCAGTTGAATAGTTCGCCTGATGGCAATACAAATATAATTAAGGTTTATCCATCAATTATACCTACAACAGCTCAAACGGGACGGTTACCAGGGGAGTCGGTGACCTTATCGACATCCCTAGCTCTTCTTGGGTAGATATTCACGCAAGTACTATATTCTAAGGAATAAACGATGCAGAATTATTATGTTGATAGCTCCGTTGCTGCTTCTGGAGATGGTAGTGAATCGTCTCCTTTTAAGCAGCTATCAGACTTCTTCAAGCCTACATCAGTTTCTCACCCAATAACGATAAACATAAAAAAGGACTCACCTATCAGGGCGGGGTAATTGACAATAATAAGCTGCTCTATAACACAACGCCCGCAGAGTCTTACATAAAGACATACGGTGAAGGAAGCCCGCCGGTCATTGTTGCCCGGGACATCTACAACGAGCGATGCATCAGGAGGCCAAAGGTCAGAAATCTTATCGCTGACCCAATCATCTTGGCGGGCACTATGGCGCTTAACCCTCTGGGTAACGTTAATCCCTGTATGATTGCGGGGTATAACGACACTAACGTTTGGATAAATGGCTGGGACTTTCACGCAATAGGTGGGAAACAGCAAGCTTGGAACCCAGCATTCTGGTTTGCTGCATCCAATGAAGTCTTAGGTAATGCCGGTTATTTTGGTATGAATAATCCAAAGTTCGTCGATACTGCTCGCGGTGTGTTGGTTATGGGGATAAATGACATTCCTTCAGGAATACAAGATAACAATGGCGATAGATATTATGTGTATGGCATTCGGATTAATAATCCTTCTTTTGTGAATGTCGGTGGTGATGGCATTATATTATCTAATGCGGCATCAATAGATAACCCAAAAAACCACAACATGGATAAAGTCATTGCTGACAGGAACTATTCTGAAATAGTTAACCCAGCTTATAGTAGTTCAAGATCTGATATTCAAAACAACGCATCGGTAGCATTTTGGTTCTCAAATGCGAATAGATGTTTTTTTATAAACCGCAGGTCATTGGCAGTTTTGGAGCGCGTTATGGTATTGATAAGCAAGCAGTAGACTTCGATATTCAGTGCCACGACTGCTTGATTGACGGGGCCTATTCTCGTAATGCTTCTGGTCTGCTTTTGACCTCTAACTATGCATCACAGGTGATAGCCAAGCCTGCGGGTGAAACAGATTACTCTTGGTACTATACGAAAGGGTATGGAAACAAAAATAACACCATACGTAATAGTGTGAGCTTCAATGATGGATGTCAGCCCACTAGGCCGAAGATGCTTATCCAAGGCTTCACTTATAATTTAATGGTGGAGAATTGCATTTTCATCGACACTGTGACAACAGATGCAGTTCTCGCTACAATTTATGGTGGGTTTGATGTGGTTAACTCCACATATTCAATCTCATTAACCAACGTGACCTTTTACGCGCCCAATGCCAAGGCCATAAGGCTATTTGGAACGGGATCATCGCCTGGTACTGACTCGTTAGTTAAAGCTACGAACTGCAATCTGTTCGCGTCGCAAGGAGTAACTCCAACATGGCCGGTAAATGGAGTGATAGTTAATGGGTTATCTCAAGACCCAGGGTATTATGATTTACCAATATCATCACCTTCAAAATTTAGCTTCTTTTGTAATATTTTAAGCTAATAAATTAAAATAATAATCTTACTGTTACTGATTAATAATAACAGCACCATCCATATAAGGGTGGTGCTAAATATAGTGTGGGTGTTAATTGTTTTTTAGTTTGTGAATGGCTTTATTTAATCTCTTTTCAATGCATATATGTATTATCATCCCTAGTGTAATAGCGACTAAAGATATTGATGCACGGAATAAATTAGGGCTTAATAACTGAAGATAACTTAGGCTCCAGAGAATAATGTGCTGTTTCCAGTAGTGGGAGGGTTAGGTATATCGCATATGATGCTGAGCCCAATGAAAGTAAAAACCTTATACTAGAATTGTTAGTTTTTTTGTTTGCGGTGAACAATAGCACGATCAGGAATGACGGTATGCTATAAGAAATGAAGCTGTTGATCCCATTGTTATAAAGATAACAAGCTAAGTACGTTAATGACAAAGCTAATATAAAGCAAGGGGCTGTTTTAAGGTTGAAGTTTATTTTGTCTTTTATGAAAAATATCAAAAAACCCAGGATAAAATTAAAGGTTAGCTCATCTCCAATTATATAAGATAAATTCACCCATCTTAATTTCTCTCCTTGAAATCCAAATGGCTTAATGGCTATAACCGATATGACTAGGAAAAGGGAATAATGAAATAAACATTTAATTTTTATTTTTGGAAAATAACATGAAAATTGATAGTGTTAAATAGAAATACATTTCATAAACTAGTGACCATTCTACATGATTTATCATTTTATACTGTTCGGATGATGTGATATCAGGTTGTAGTAAAATGCTGCCTATAATGCTAGGTATAGATGGTTGCTGGTGTGATATCTGACAGCGATGCAAATAAACGATCAATGCTGGTATGAGTAAGAAAATGTGTAAGGGGTATATTCGTTATATTCTGCGCTTGACAAAGTCAAGCGCAACAATATTTCGTTCACTTCTACCAAAATCAGACATTGTGTAAGCCATGATAAATCCTGTGATTACGAAGAATATATCAACACCAAATCCACTGATTTGATCAAATCTCAATGTCTTTTCAATTGTGGTATCACCAGCAGCATATCCTCTCAAATACTGTATTCCATTAATACTATTATTTTTCATTTATTTTTGTCACCATTTTGTAGTTCTATGACATAGATCATACTATAAAAAAACCTCAATAAACTCGTCGCTTAAACACCAACACAGGAAGATCTAAATTTAGCAACTAAACTTTTTGCTAAACTCACATTTATTATGATTTCTAGGGTAAAGCCGCTTTTGAGTTAGAGTACCAATTCTCACGTGCTACAAAATAGTGATCCTTGGCTAAGAATATGCTGATATAAGGTTTGGGGTTTAAACGCCATGGGACATCTTTTGTGAATTCTATGGCGATCTGTAAAATTACTGGTGTTTAGGCTCTTTTGAAACATGAATAGTAGGTATTTTGATAAACATGATCAATAATCTGGCACTAGACCATACTTATACCAGACTTTTACCATTGGTAAATCACAGTCATAAAAAATAAGCCATAAGTGACTGTTTTTCTTGGGGTTTTTTGGTCGACACGAGAGGGTTTGAACCTCCACCCCCTGACACCCCATGACAGGATTTTAGTATAGAAACATCATTTACTAAAATTATTGAGTCTATGTTTCTTCTTTGAACTATGCTGGAAAGGCTCTTTGTAATACATCTAAAAAACAGCTAAGTCGAGCAGTTCTGTAGCGTTGTATAGGGTATAGCACGTTTATTTCTCGTTCTGGGAGAGGATGGTCGATAAGCAATTCAACCAACCGCCCATTTTGGATGTCTTCTGCCATCAGAAAGTGTGACTGCAGGATAATCCCCATATGCGATAATGCAGCTTGGCGTAATGCATCGCTCGAATTTGATGTAAACCGTGAGTTGAGTGATCCTTGCCATGCAGAATTACCTAACCATTCGTTAAGTACTTTTGGTGATAAAGAAAGGCACTGGTGCTGGGCTAATTCATCAGGGGTATGTGGTACACCGTTTTTTTCAAGGTAATGGGGTGAGGCACAGAGTACTAGACGATAAGGCGTAAGCGGTCGTGCAATTATATTGGTACTGTCAGGAGGGGCACCAATACGTATAACAGC
>Ga0157363_1001923_pt1 | contig 17847 bp, 4 predicted proteins | sample AttsexASBM1_FD_111477 | JGI IMG/M metagenome (GOLD analysis project Ga0157363, IMG submission 111477) | Fungus gardens microbial communities from leaf cutter ant in Ribeirão Preto, State of São Paulo, Brazil - Atta sexdens ASBM1 | ecosystem: Host-associated > Fungi > Mycelium > Unclassified ... | reverse complement strand
TTCTACTAGAAAAATGTCGACGAAACAATTCTGGATATGTCGAAACTCAGCCGCAATGCGACACTTCGGCAAACTGTCCAAGAGCCGACACAGAACAACATCATCGCGAGAATCGCGTCACTGTAAAGCGTCGTGACAATACGACATCCATAAGAGACAACTTGACATCAAGCAACAGCGCAAATGATGATCCAATTCCAAAGTCAATCATATCGAAATCATCTTCTCGCAATGTCGCATCATCTAAACAGAAGGCATTCGATAAATATCCACCGCTCTTTTTCACTTTGCACGATTTCGAAAATGTAGTGTCCGATACATGGAACAGAAATGTAAGTCCTAAGAACTCGCAAAATTTACACGAAAAAGAATCGACAAAAGCGCACATATTAGATGATAGCAGTGACATCTGTTTTCATATGACAACGACGAATCTTCCATTTGAAAAGTATCTAGACAAATGGAGAGATTCTTTTGACAATGACTTCGCTCGGAAATTTAATGAGTGCCGATTCGAAAGTAGCATGAACAAAAACGAAGTAAGTGATAAGAGATCGTTTGATTATAATAATGTTTTCGATAATAATAATGACGAATCGAAATGTCGCGTAGGTACGAAAGTACGATTCATGATCGAATCACCAAGTTCTTCTCTATCCAAACGCGATTCTAATGTAAAAATTAGTGTGCCGTGTGACAGTTCGCAGAGTCACGAATCCATTCTCAACAATGAACAAACTAGCGAACAAAGCGCCGTTTCTTCCGTGAAACTGACTGAAATCCGAGAGGAATTCGCAGATGTAAAAGATTGGTGCGACAATGCACGAGATAAATCATACACGTCGAGTGTCGACAAAAGAAATTCCGCGACGGGAAAAGACGATCCTTTTATAATGGAGGTAAACGAGGTTGACGTGAAATTAAAGGCGATTCCGCAAATGTATTGTAACGATAGAAATAATGACGTTAATTGCGAGAAAATTCGGGAGGAAGATTTCGATTTGATACCTCGGAACGTGCAGGCTAGCGAGGAGATTTTCAAATCTGAGAAAGAAAACATAATAACGGGGAAAACTACTGCAAGCGATGTAAAACAGGTGGATCAAAGTAATACTTCTTCAGGAGTCGTGAACGTTATAGATAACAGTTTAGAAACAGCCAGCAGAATTGAAAAAGAGACAAAAATAACATACCGAGAAGAGAAAATGTTTTTGAAAAAAAGTAGCAATGACATCAAAGGGAAGTGTGTTCCCAAGAATGAAAAATTATTGTTCAATGAGTCATCCCAAAACAAACATGATGACAATGGTGAATCAAGCAAGAACATTTCCACTGATAATCTTATAAACAAGTCGGATAAAATCGAACAAACTCGATTACTTGAAGAGAATAAGAAAAAAAGTAATTTTTCCGAAGATTCCAAGAATAACCATGATACAGTTTTGCCATCGAAAGATATTTTCGCGAAGAGTGTTCCCGTGAAAGTTAAGCGAAATTCTTTTTTGGAAATTATGTTATCTGATTCAACAGATATCTCAATGAATTATGCGGCAATTTCTGTAATTTCAAGCATGGATAAAAAATTAAGCACGACTAATAAATCACCAAATAAAATCCGGAAATTAAATGCAGATTTTACGATGGAAAGTGAACATTCGCGTGATTTCTGTAATGCGACAAAAATGGATACAAAGAAGCAAAACATTTTTAACAACTCCAACGAAATGGAAGAAAAGATTGTCAAGATTTTGAATGTAAAATCAATGCAATCAGAAAATAAAAGTGTCAGAGATGTAAAAAATGACGTGCTGAATGAGCTTCTTTGCAATTTTAATAATATAAAATTAAAAATAGTGAATCCCGAAAATAAGAAATTAGCAACAAAAATAGATGAGAAGATATCATGCCGGATCAATAATAGAATTTCCAAAGAAAAAGAGAACACATCTAAATCATTTGAAAAATCTCAAAACGAGACTTGCAGCGTTCTTTTAAATACGAAAATTACTAATATAAATAACGATACACCAACCGTTGAGAAAATGATAAAAGAAAATATTATGAAAATAAACATCGAGGAAAAGCCTCAAAATCTCAAAAATGACATTCCAACGATTAATGAGAAAATTATAAAAAATGAAAATATTGAGATTAAAAATCATAATAAATCCTGCGATATCAAACATAAAGTTGCAAACATAAAAGATAACTCCAAAATGATGATCAGCAAAAATTCTTTGAATATTAAATCAGAAAAGATCAATATAAAGACAAACATTAAGAAAACATCCGAACCCATAAAAAATACGGTCGAGAATGCCAATCGAGAGCTTAAAAAATTACGAGATATTCATATTCCTAAGACGATACTTAAGAAAACTAATATTGAGCGCGAGCGACATAAAGAGAACGAATCCCAAAAGAGAATTCCCATTGGAGCACCTACGACGATGAACAAGATTTTCGACAGTAGAGAATTGAAGGCGATCGCAGATGCATCGCGCAAGAACAGTCTGGAAAACGACAGGAAGCGCGAAAGAGCTTCGAAAGAGATTCATACTCGCGGTAAAGAAAAGACTGACGAAGATCGAAGAAGGATCACGAATCGGTCGGCATTAGTATTAGTAGAGGATACGATGAGTAGCGGCGATAAGTGTGCCATAGCTAAGAAAATTACTTCCGTAAATCCTTATAATAATAATGACAATAACAGGGCCGTAACACCTGTAGCTAACGTAAGTAACGACCAATCGTTTCGCGACGTTGTAACGATAACCCCGGGTAAAGTTAGGAGTTTTGTTAAGTATTACGAGATTCGGTGCGACGCGACGACCGTCGAGAAACATTCTAAAATTAACGATAGGGAGAAAGTAGCTAGGCGTAAGTTCATGAAAAGCCAAGCGGTGCCCCTTGCTGCGAGAAACTTGCAGCGGCCGGAAGTAATAACGAAGAAAAAGGAAACGAAAGGTGGAGGCAGGAGTGTTAAATCAAATGATTGCAACCTTCCCGGAACGTCTAACAAAACTCAACCTTCGACGTTTGTCCCGAGGGTCCCGAAAAATTCTTTCCACAATCCAATTTATAAAACAATAAAAATAGGATCGAAAATGGAGAAGTATGAAAAGAATGGCTCGCACATATTCGATAAGGAGACACGTGCGCCGTTCACTAAGACCGCGAAAAAGTCGGTACAGTTCCTGGGCGGCTACACTGTAATTCATTCAAAAACTTTTGGCAAAGACGAATCCGCGAGGATCATTGTAGATTCCGATACAAATACAAACTTGAAAAAGAGGAGAGCTCCTGGAATACCGCTCTTGCAGGATTTTAATGATCAGAAGCTTGTCCGCGAAATCGCAAAATCGGAGAAACCGTTATACGTCGGAGAAGGTATCATCCGATCACGAAAAGCCGTGACTCAGGTCAGTAGCGAAATTTAAGTTGTATTTTTTAATAAATCATTTCTAATAGTAATGACACTAGTTTAAAAACAAAATATTTTTTTTTTCTACTACTTTTTACTAAACCAGACAAAGTGTTTTTTATTCTGGATACAATGCCACGAAATTTCACCAGCACGTCAGATTTTCGAAACAAATGAGGTTTAATGATTTTTGTCAGGTCTAATCCTTCGTCATATACATATATAACTTGGCTAAAAAGTAAAATACTGAAATTTAAAAAATATATTTTATAGAAGAAATGAATACATTCGTGATTTCTGATTAGAATTTTAAGATAATGTTAACCTTTTTTATAAAAATAATGACAAAAAATTCATTTTTTGCATATTAAATCTCAATTATTTCTAACGTGTTGGGAAAATTTAGCTTGTGACAGCGTGTTTCAGCATTCAAAATTATAAGAGACATATTGTCTACTTCAATGTACTTGTTACTGTAAACTAGTTATTATATCGTTTACATTTTTTGTACTTCTCGATCACATATTATATTTTGTAAATCCTTCTAATTAGAAATAGAAATAGAAATTCTTGAATACATATTTTATTAAATACAATACTTTTATAATACTTTCTTAAATTTACTAAGCTTTAAATTAAAGTTCTATTGAAATAAATAAATAAAATTTAAATTAAAAAATAAATTCATATTATTATATCTGAAAAATAAATTATTTGTTTTTTTCTTTTTCAGATACATGCAGTAACAGATCACGTGCAGAATTCAGGTATTAACCGTTTCGTTTTAAAACCAGAAACCCCACAGCTCGTATTTTACTGTACTATATAGATAACACACGTAGCCTTTACGAGTCGTCGTTGCTCCGAGTCTCAAAGAAATTGTACTGCGTGAATCCTTGCGTAAGCATTTTGATTTTCGCTACCAACCGAAGAATAGATTTTACAACGCTGCTTAATGTCTGCTAAAAAGTAATTTCTGCCTGTTAATGTGCACCGCGTGTACATAAGCTCTGCATACATTTAGATTTAAATTTTATCTCGAAGATAAAGTCCGATTTTTTTAATACAAAATATTAACCTCTTTATTCTTTACATATCGCTATAAAACTCTAATTTTTTATTTATATCGTAAATTTATTATAAGAACTTTAACTTAAAGAGAAAAAATAGCATTGATGCTATTCTATTGATCTATTTATTTAACTAAATAGTGTTTCAATAAGAAATACACTACATGCATAAATCCAATAAGCCGGTTACGCACATTCCGATAAAAGCAACGATTGGATTTGAATGACCAAATTTCCCGTGTGCTCCAAAAGGATTTGAGGACAACAATGAATCGCTCGGCAAACAGACCGCTATTCTAGTTCGAGTGCTTTAACTGCAATGTGATCTGGATATTCTCAGCCGTGAACGAATTTGGTCGATTTATGGAAAGATATTTATGCGATGGAAAGATATTTTCTTTTCCGCTAAGCAATTGTTCGGTCTGTAACTCGTAAAATACTCTATATTTCTTCGACACAATTTCTTTTTTCTTTTTTAAATTTTATTTTGTAACCTAGTACGGAATTATTTTTAATATAGTGGGGAAATTTTTATACATTTATAAGATTCTTATTATTTTTATGTTAAAAAAATTAATTCAATGCTATAACAAAAGCAAATACAATAAATAATGGCTACATAGTAATAATAAAAGAAAGAATCTTAAAATTGTCTTGAACGTATACAATGTATACATTACTCAAATAGTCGCGTGTCGTAACATGTAATATTGTTTTAACTAAATAATATTAAAAAATGGACTTTGTCTTATTGTTAGATGATGTATTCAAGATAAAATTGTGAGCATACGACTACTTGAGATTAAAAATGAAGAAAACTACTACGTATAGAAGGAGCATGTGTATGATTATACAGAAACTAAAAATTCATCTCGCGTAGATCTATTCTTCCCTTGGGAGCTCCGTATATCGTTAGCTTTGAGCACTGTGAATATTTTAGATACATATTTCTAAGAGGATTGCTTGTAGCTCTGTTATTGTCGAGATCTTCCCTGTAAGTTTTCGACGACACGGTGTATCGGGAAAATCGCGCGTATCTCATTCCTCTAATTTACGTGGATAGAATAGCAGCGAAATCACTTGTTGCACTATTTATATTGCGCGCGTGTGTCTCGGCTCATTTAGTACAGACTGGTCCAGACTAGGATTCAAGACTGGTTTCAGGATTAACTTAAGTCTGAACATGACTAGATTTAATACACTTGCAAATACAAAGCGCCGCAAAAAGTAACTTTCGTTGACATCAGTTTAATATAAGCTGTACTATATTTCTTCTCTCTCTCTCTCTCTCTCTCCCTCCCTCCCTCCCTCCCTCTCCCCCCCCCTCTCTCTCTCTCAAGTTATTTAAATGAAATAGTCATCATAGACTAAGAAATAATATGATTAATTTATAAAAACGCGCAATATTAAATGTTTCCTGCAATAACGAATATTTTATCTTATTAAAAACTAAACTATAATAGAACTGATCCTCTTTTGAATTTGTTTTTTAATAAATTTGATATAACAATATTGTAATATAAACTACTTATTATAATTATGTAAAATCTTCTTTTATCAAATATTTATCTGATCAGCTATACACACAATAAGGATTCAGAGCGTCACGAAAGTACTTTTTACGATGATGCTATAATCGTGATATAGCGATTTTCTTTAAAAAAAAAACGTGCAATTTCACAATAAACGAGACGTAACGCGCCTATAATTATATAATTGTAGTTCTGTTGACTTATTGTAAGTATTATGATTTATTATACGGGCGAGTGCATCTGCATTGTGCGAATTAAAAGTGACGTATCTCAGTTAGCCATACTAGAAATGCTTATTGTACTATTTAGTATTATTATATGCATATACATATACTTGCTATGCGTATTATTATCATATATAACTACATGTAATAAATGTAAGTACATATTATTACAGTGATGATTCTGTAAAATGCTATGTGAGCAATCTCTCCGTTGAATATGTGTATTACGTACATTTTATAACGTTAATTGAAGTATAGATAAATTGATTCAAGTACAGATTCCGTGTACGTGCATTTTGAAAAAGAATGCATTTTCTGTCTCGGAGAAAGCAACACATTTTTAGAACAGCGGTTCCTTTTTAACGACATTTTCATATAAGTACATCAGACAGTGATATACAATAACAATTAATTTTAATATAACGACTGAAGTTGATTATTTTAGTTTACATTAATAGCATCCTAAAGAGGAGGCTGCGCTTTAAATTATTTCTAATAAGTGAATCCAATATTTACAATTAAATTTCTTTATTAGCAAATCGTGACAACTAAGATGTCACGTGCAGAGAATATCCTGTACATTCAATATCTAATGAAAAGAATTAGGATACTTGTTAGAAGTAACGTATAGAAAGAATAAAAATGATCATAAAAAAGAGTAATCTAGAACAATTTCATCGTTCTTTTCCCTGAATGCGTTTTTAGGTAGAGAAAGGACATTAATAGTATTTTATAATATATTTAGGAGAGATTTATACATAAATGATAAAAAAAACCACATATGCCAATTTTCATGCTTGGCTATACGTGATAATGCAATTTGTTGTCGAACTACGCAATTCTCGTTTATATTCGTTCAGATTTTAGATGTAATTTCCAGTACTGTACGTTTATATTTCCGCTGAATGCTAAAATAAATTATTATTTTTTATGCTGTATAAAAATTTTTCTATCATTCGCTGGTCCTATCATAAACTCATTGTTGCTTATGATATAAAAAAAATTTACTCTAGCTCTTGTTATTCTTTCAGGACATAATATTTATAAACTTTATATTTTGTGTTATATTTTATTATTAATTTATAATTTTATTATTAATATTAAAAACAACTTTATTATTAAAAGTATATATTTCAAATTAATCCATTCGTATCTAATAAAATATGCATTTATATTATATCGTAATTAAAAATAGCATAAAGATATATGTTCTTTCCTGCTAAAATCTGCATTTTGCTCAGAAATATATGCCTCAATGCAATACGGGTAAAAATAATCTCTGGAGATGACTAAGGTGACAATTTCTGGCAATTATATATCCTCTTGACTCATCCCTCTCAAGTTATATAAGCGTGCCGCTTAACGGCGGACCGCGGCTAATCGGTTAATGACACGCAATGAACTTTACCTCAACGCAAATATAGAGAGACATCGCGCAATTTCTATTCTATCTCTATTAATGTCAATCATCGATTTCTACGTACTCAAATCAAGATAAGGCGATCCGAATCGCAATTACACGAGACGAATTTGGTTCGGCGTGTCGATCAACGAGCACATAGATTTCCAAAAGAATGTATATGGCGTGTTTCCTTATCCGAATTTAGCGCGACGCGAGAACTCTCTACGATATCGAGGGCGCGTTGAGTAAAAATAAAGAGCCTGTTACGAGTAACCGAGCAACGCGTGAACCAGTTTGATGCGGTCACGGCATCGCGAATCAGCGTCGAGCATGTACGATCGTAAAAGGATACCAGCCAATTTTTTATTCATGATGCCTGACATTGCACATTTCTCTATCGCTGAAATATATTCTTCGCTTCGCGAGAGCGATTCACTTCACGAAGAGACACAGAGTACGCGCACCTGGAAGGATGTGCATTCCTCGGTTAAATATTCTTCGTCGTCGTATGTAAAATATGAAATGCAACTCGCGAATCGCAGAGAATACGCATACCTAAGGAATATTATGTGAATCTGGAAATATTATGCTAATCCGAAACTTCGACTGGAGCGAACTCTGCTTACCAGAATTGCATCACGTTGCACAATGTAAATTTGAAAAAAGTTTAAATATTTTTGAGTTAACGAGAGAACACGAAACTTTTATTCAGAGTGATTTCTGCTACGACGTCCAATTTTATGATAGCTGTTGTCATTGATTTTGATGTGTGTAAAAAAAAAGAGATATGAAGAGTGAGTACAAAATTGACATAGTTAGGACAGTCTAATCCTATACACACTTGCGATAGATGTATTTATGTTCGTCGACCCTGCCCACGATCGATCGTAAACAAATTTCTCGCGGGGCATTGATCCATCCTTGAGGTGCATCCATCTTCGATCACAGTTGTTGGCTGACATCACCGTCTTGATCGATCTGCGTTTGGCAGCAAATATATATACAGGGTGTCTCGAAATAACCATTTCTTTTATCTGAATTCTTATAAATTCTCGACTTTAATCAAAGTTAATTCGAAGTTATGTAAAAAATAAGGTTTTTTAATTTGCACCGCAAAATTTCATCATTTATTTACAACATCGTTTGTCAGTTATTAATTTCTCAACATTTTGACGCAAAACAAAATTCACTTGAATAATTATTCTCTAAATCTGAGTCAGTGGATAATCTACTGAAGTAACATACTTGGTAATGAATTATCAGCATATCATATTAGCACATTCAGCACTGGATAATCAGTGAAATTCATCAAAGAAAAGAAGTTTGAGCAATATATAGTTAAAATACTGATATTTGCATGTTCTAGCACATTGTAATTTCAATCTTACAATACTACATACTATATACAATATACATTGAATGCGCTACATTTATACAGTGAAGCAAGATTCGCTAAAGGTTAGGGATACCACATTTCATTCATTAATTAACAATGGCATATTATGATCATCCTGAATCAGTGATTATCCACTGATTCAAATTTAGAGAGTAGAGTTTATAAATAAAAGAAATAACAAATACTGAAGCAAATCTAAGATTCGTATTAGAAGGCAATATTATTAAGAATTTAAGCTGTTTGCATAAATATAGTTTCTAAACTCGTAAATTCAAAAAATTAATCTTACATTTATATATACGTTCCAGCAGAACGTATTTTTACAACATATTTTTTATCTCACTGATTCATAGAATCACTTATAAAATTATTTAATTTATTTCCATCTTTAAAAATAATATTTTTTTACAATATAAATATTGCTTAGTAACATAAAGACATTTACTTTATCTTCAGAATAATATAGTAAAGAATAATAGTGAAGAATAATAGATGCACAGTAATATGTACACAAGATATTAAATTTACATAATTATCTGCAAGAGTTAACAATGTGAATCCGCGCACACGCAAGAAAGCTTTACAATTCCTTTAAATAATATCGTTTAAGAGATCCTTTGCAAAGTTATATTTTTCATTCACGGTTTCTTCTTAATAACTTTAATTCCTTTATATACCAAACAAAATCTGCGTTGGTTCACTAATACGAAACGAAATGAACGAAATACGATTCGGTTGTCTGATACGCCCACGTATTCTAAATGCTCGTGCACGCACCTGTGCACAAGCGATGAGAACAACACAAGCGAGTCTCCGCTGATATTCGTGACACGTCCCACGTGTCGGAATTCCTGCACCCTACCCGATAGATCCCGCGGGCTTTATTTTCGGATCGGTATGACGCCACCGAGCGCGTTTACAGTAGTGCCGCGCCGCGCAGCCCCGGATCCGCTTCTCACACTGTCGATTCCTCAGTGAGGTCCGCGGCTGTCTGCCGCTCGAGTCCACGCGACGATTAATCGATATTCCCGATCGACCGATCGAAAACGCCGAACGCGGGCAGAAGCGACGACCGTGAAGTCAGTGATTGATCGCGCGATTTCCGAACGAACGAACCAACTCGGCGAACGAGCTACAAAAAAAGTTCTTCTCACGTGCAATTAAATGCGCTCGATTAAAAATATTTTCTGCTCTCGAAACCTTTTATGCTCAATATTCCTCGAAAGTGCATGTGTTTTCAGGAGCATTGGAAAATTGAATCTGCGATTTTCACAGCAATGCACGACGTGCTGTCGGTTAACTGACGTTTGATCTTTTTGATTGACATAAAACGCTTGAAATAAGTATGTCATCTTTCGCATGTATTATTACTGGAAAAAAAAAAGTTAAAATTACCGACAAAAAAATTTTGTTAAGATTTGATTGAAGAATTACGCATCTCGCTTATATTTACATACACCGCCAAGACGTATGCACATAGATATTTAATGTTATCTGCTGCAATACAGATATACATAAACGCTCGCACGTGTGGTATCATTTCGCAAGTGCAGCGACTCATCTTCTGCAAATTACGAGCGGTATGCAGGAACGCGCGAACGATGGATCTTCCACGAATCCACTTGCAACGTGAGACGTGACGCGAAACTGTGTGTATGTGTGTATATGCATCCCTCCTTCTTTCTCTGTCATCACCTCGACAAACTGCGAAGAAAGAAAGTTGACTCGAGTCCCCGCCGTCGCGAATTTGACAGGCTGCCAAGTCTGCGAGGTCGCGTTACATAACGTCATGTAACGCGCGCGAACTTGGACTACGCGCCCGCGAAAGCGAACGACCGGCAACCCGTCGGTCTCGCGATCATCGTCGATCATGTGATCGCGCAGCGAATGCCATAACGCGAGAGCGCATACTATACTGTATGCGGCTACTGTTCGCGGTCACACGAAAAACGGGACTGCAGTTTTATCGCTAAGTGAACGACGCGACGGTCGAACGCAAATAACTTTAAATCACGCGACACAGAAATCGAAAATTGTCTAAGCATGGACATCGTGTGAAGTGTACCTATATTTTCGCTATTAGAGTGTTACTATTAAACTTTTTTTATCCACTTCTTAATGTTATTAAATAACATACAAGATTACTTCTCAGAATGTAAAATATAATTTTTATTATATATAATAATATAAGATATTTTATATCATTTGCACTCTCTTCAGTAAAATTATTAATATATAAATCGCTTCTTCATTCTAAGACTAAAATCCATTAGACGAACGCGCGATTCGACGAAACGATTCAATAATCGACGATCTTTCTCAAATCCCCATAAAACTCATCGAGACAAGACAGGACCTGTTAAGAAGACCAGCGACGGCGAACCCGTTCGGGACGAGAAATTAATCGGGACGATCAGCGACCGGGCGAGCAAGCAGTTTTTCCGACAGATTATTCGAGCGAGAACGAGCGAAGAACCGAGACCATGAAGAACGCCCATCCGATCGTCAGCGCGACGACTTCCAATCCGGTCGGTCCAGATTCCGCGGGGCTTGGCGAACCTGCGGAGCCGATCATTCGATTAAAGCTGCAGAAACCGCTGCACTGGGAATGGGAACTCACTACGTCCGCCGACGCGCTGCCCGTCATCCAGCTGTTGGACAAGGATGGCCGATTGCTAGTGGAGACCACCGGCCGAACAGCGCAACGGGCGAGAGGTTCCTTCAAGGAGGGCCTAAAGACTCATGAACAATATCCCGTCGATGAGTCTCGAAGCAGCTCGAAGAGCAAGGAACGAACGTCCTCTCCATCGACATCTTCCGCCTCATTTATCGTGACGCCATTTCAGAGTAACCGCAATATCGACGGCTTCAGCAACAAATTCGGTACATGCAACTTTGCACCTCGGAAATCCCGAAGCGACGTTAATATTAAAGAAGGACAAAGAGGTAAAAAGAAAGTAGAAGATAGAAATAAAGAAGGAAGAAGTAAAAAGAGACACTCGTCCACCGTGGAAGATCCGACGATGAAGGCAAAGCTCGAAAGAAACATCGAAGAAGCAGCGGGATTCAAGAGGTACTCCGCCGGGGATTATCTTCGACAGCAAATCGTGAACGATTTGCGTACACGTAATACGGTCGGGAGAACTTCAGATGAGATTGCCAAGGACAGATGCAGAAAGGTCAAGGCGTACCTAAGAAGTCAGAGCGAGTCTCTGCTGAGTTTAGTTCGCGAGGAAGAATACAGTGGAAATGAAACCAAGGATACTATTGAACAAAACGAGAATTTCGGAAATCATAATTTGAAAAGGAGCAATATGATCAATTCCGAAGGTAAGAATTCATATGGAGAAAATAAGAAAGTGAAGTCGTATCTGCGAATTCGAAACGCTTTAATTCCAACGGAGAATTTGACGAAGGAGAGTTCTAAACCGAATGAAGAAGATAGAATCATTCGCAAAATAAAGGATAACATGAATGAGGAGGAGCTGGTGAGAATCAGAGCGTTCCTACGCGAAAAGATACAGCGGCGGATGAATATGGAACAGGCGTGTTCAAGATTGGCTGTGCACACTGACGTTTCCGAACCAATCGAAAAAGCCGGAATCAGGAAAAGATACTCGGAGTATAGTCACGAGGAAAATCAAAAGAGCTATAGGACGCGAAAAGTGCGCAGTGAGACGAGTATTTTGCGATTCAATCCCGAAGTGATCGAGAGAGAGAAACTAAAGTCCAATAGACAAACGGAGAAGGAGAAGCCAATGAACTGTAGAGAATCCTCCGAGAACTCTCAGCTTCAAAGACAGTCACGTAATTATCAGCGCTCGAAGAGCGACGCTTTAGTCCAAGCTTTAGAACCGGAAAATCGATTGAAATCGCAGCTAAAGAGAGAGTCGTCGAGTCTGGACAGAAGGAAAGTCTATCGAAAAACCAAGAGCGACGTTTTGCTCGGACAAATGACGGCAATGGCGGCCAACGCAGACAGCTCTAAGGACCTCGCAAATCCCCTAAGACATATAAAGAGCCAGGAAAATGTGGAAAAGTCCTGGCGGGAATACAAAGAGCGGAAAAGGAATGAGAGACTTCGTCGCGAATCGGAAAGAGAAGTGCCTGAAGAGGACTTCATGAGCAAACCGAGATGGAAGGATCTGCAACGCGATCTCTGCTCCTCGCGCACTTGCAAGGTCTGCCAAAATTTGAGAAACTGCGTGAATCCATGTTACGATCGAAGTGAAAAGATTCGTCAGGAAAACGAAGAATTGTTGACAAAAAAAGGAGCTGTGGCGAAAATTTTCGAAGGCGATGCTTCATCGACGAACGGCAGTAGACCCGGCACCAGTTTGCAGGAAAATTACTTGCTTGTCGGGCAAAAGAAAACGAACGAACAGATCATCGCCAAAATTCAAGTGAAAAATCACGGGAATGACGTTAGCAGCGTGTCTGCGTTAAATGTCAATTCTCCGGATTTCGGATACAATTCGATCCCTTCGAAAAACACTTTCAAGGACTATCGAGAGTTATACACACGCTCGAATGTGAAGAAGAGCGACACCTTCAAAATCGTCGATGGAAGTGAGGATCTAGAAGAATGCGCAAACGATTCTGATTCGAAGATAAACGACATCGACGGTTCCAACAACGATTTCGGCTATTTGAACGGCAAGACTTCCCTAATAAATAAATCGAACGAGGATATCACCAAGGATTACTTCAAGAGAGTTTACGAACTGCTGAAGAGGAGGCAAGATGAGATGAAGAAGCCAGTGAATGAAAATCACGAGTTTCTGGACTTCGATGACTCTTCGTCTTCGAATTATATTGAAGAAAAGAAGAAGTCTCGTCGCAGGAGAAAAGATGAAAGTTCACAAGGTAAGATATCTTGTGCGAAATTTTAATATATAATAATAATTATAATCAATAATTTTTAATTCTAAATTGATAAAATAATTTACATCAATTATCGCGCAGTTATATGTTTATTGATCATCGCCTGATTGTGCTGATCGATAACTAGCAAGTTCCATTTGAATAATCATATTAAATGTAAATATGATAAATTATATGTAACGATTATTACGTAATACAAATAATGTTCAATAATCATTATGCAATCATCGATTTTAGCATTAAGTATATATCATGTTAAAATCTAATGATTTTTATTTTTTATAATTTCTTATAAATTGTTTCATAATTCCTCAAGTTTCGATATATATTCAATTATAAGTAGAAATTAGATAAATCAAGAATAAATCAAAGAATAAAAAAATAAATCTAAACTGCACTAATTTAGTTTATCTCAATCGCAAATTAAAGCTAAAATATTAATATCTCAAAATATCTTAGATTGATCATCACTTTAACAATGATGCTAATAAACATCCGAAAAATATATAAAGTATACAGATGTAATATGAAGAATTTCGTAATAGGTATATGTTTCTATTAAAAAGTATAAATTAAAAAAAGCAATAAAGAAATGTGAAGTTTGCAAAGGAAAGCCTCGGATAAACGCAACTCGGAAAATACTGAAACTCAGACAAAAGTAATTACTAGCAATGCCTAAGAACTTTAATTTATGTTGTCCATAATATACATAACCAACTCCTCCTAGAATGGTACGTCCGATACCACTTTCGTGCCGTTTGCTGATGTGAAAAGTTCTGTCATGAACGTACGCTCGTCTTTATTATATCTACCCGTATTTCATTGTGTTTCAAAAATATTTAATATTCAAGTATCAAAGTATCAAAGTTTTCACATCTTATCAGGCTAAATTGCACGTTATCAAATCATTTAATAACAATTTTAATATAATGCTTCATGCAAAAAAAATGAAAAAAAATGTATATTATTTCATGTGATAAATAAGAATATATGTGAATATATGTGAAATATCTCTCGAATGTATATTTTATAATAATTTTTTGTTTGTTCTTATTTGATTTAACTCAATATCTAAATATCTCTCAAATTTAATGGCAGTTTAATTTTCCTCCTTTTGACATGATTTCACACAATGGTAAACTCTTTTCGCTTTCGTTGCATTTTCTTACAATTTCCAACCGTTCGCCTTTGGTCTTCCAATATCCCGTTCTGTCGACCCTTCAAACTTTTCAAGAGATCTTCCCTTCTTTCCCGTCGATTCTCGTTGGATAATTAAATTTACGTGAATAGGTATAGTAATTTTAGGACAAAATTGCGAGAAATATTGAGAAAACAAAATTATATTCATAAATATATATAATATTTATATTCATAAATTATATTCATAAATATACATAATATTTATATTCATAAATTCGCATTTACATATGTTATGTGGAAAATATTCAGCTGAACTGTTCTAGCGAAAAAATGCTGAAAATAACTTCAGAATTCAGACAGCACTTCTCAATTCGATTCAGAAAAAGTTTTGAATTTTTGATAATTTAAATGTCAGAGCTCTGTTATACGTTCGATGAAATTGACCAACGGTTAACTTTTATGAATTATAAAGCACGACTTCTGTTCTCGGGCAGTCGGATGAAAATCCAACCTCGACAGAAAAATACTGGGCAGAGCTACGAGAGTCCCCGAAAACTCCTCTCGAGCATTGTCAATTCTCAGAAGCTTTACGTAAACTTCGAGAGTTTCGGCTTAAAGGCTTGGCGAGCCCTTCCCTTAGGGTTTGCAAAAATCACGAAGAAATCTCTCGCATACTCTGACCCGTTCACCTCTTTCGAGAGGTTACCCTGTTATTATAAGGAAAAAATAAGACGTGGATGTGATCTTTTGACCTACAGGCCGCTTTGAATTTCAATCTAAATATGGTGCAGCTGCTCCACCAGCGTTGTTCTCTCACGAGATAAATATTTCAATTTACGCTCACCTACAAGAGATGCAATTTATTATCTTTTATTGGAAGATTGCTATGCGAAGTTCTCACAATTATTCCTTCATCGCAAGCCTTCCGCCCACTTCGGCCGTTTGATAATCCCCAACGCATCAATTATGTTTCTGTGATAATATCGAAAATCTCACAATGTAAAAAGAGAGTATTCTTCTAATAAAATTATATAAAAATTGCAAATTCGCGTTTCTCAATATCAATAGACTCGATTAGTTTCATTAATGTAAAAAATATGCGATATTAAAGTTAAAAATCTTGCCTTTAGAGGCCCATAGCGTAAATTACTGCATATACTTAATTTGATTATTAATTAATACATATTTAAGAACGAGAGAATTATCGTGTAAATTAATGACAATTGTACTGCTGCTATAGTTTAACACCAATCTGATATGTTAATAAACCAATAACACTCTGGAATGCAATTAATATAAATTGCGTAACAAATTGAATAACCTTTTCCTGTTTCGGGAAAATTATTATGAATAGAAATTCCGATGTGTTGATTAAATAATCGCAGTAATCTCTGAACATTTGCATACATAACTAAAAAAAAATTAGAAACGAGGAAACGTCCGGTGATCGCTAATTCAAGATAGAATTCCTGTTCTTCCTTCCGGCCACATGACGTCATAGGGCGATCCGCGCTCAGAGCGCGGGCAGAGCGGAAGTTAGCACGCACATGGTGCTTCCTCTCGCAAGAAGCGCCGCAAGAAATGAGAATTCCCGAGCGAGAAATTTACAGCCGGTAGAACAAACGCGTTAACGCCGGAAGTCACGTATGCCTGTTTCTGGAAATGCTCGCGGAGATTCGAGACGCTGACGATCGAACGCGGTGTTTCCGATCGTGCGCACGTGATAACACGATCGTAATCTAGTAATTTATTAGTTTGAAAATTTATTGCATTAAAATATTATATCGTTATCCGCAAATAAGCCAATCTTATCGGTCAATTTTAGTTTCGCTACAGTTTTTTAAATCTGTGTACGTAGTCATCTCTAATTATCATGAGTAACATTAATAATTTAATTTAACATTGCATAATGATATACTGTATATAGTTGCAATTTAGTATTATAATAATATCGTGGTATTACTATAGGATATAAGAAGACAAAGTTGCTAATATGGGTCACATCTAAAATTATTGTTATATAATTAACATCATCTCTTGCAAAAAGTTTTTAATATGTTTTGAGACAGATATCAAAATTGTAAAATAATTGCCATCACAACTAGTATGATCTTTGATATATTACGAGGTATATCAGAATTTTTTCATATTTAATTTTTAATATAATGTGGTTTAAAGTTTGTAAGTAATTAGTACCCTTAATTAATTATTATTAAAATGTTATTTTTCTATTTTGAGAAGATAAGCTTCACTAATTGTACTTTCGCTGGGACATAATTAAATGTAAATTTTGGCTTCTATGTATATTGGACTTTCTAATTAGGAATAATATGAGTTTCGAAATTTTTAACAAAAAATATTATCTAGCCTTGTTTTTCGTTAAAAAAATCTTTGTAATTATAATAATATTTTAAAATAGTTTTAAAAAGTCTGTAAAGGAACCTATGAAGCGGAAAAGATAAACGCTTATGATAAACATTTACAAGGATAGGATTAAAAGTATTGTTAAAATAACATATTCATGAAAGGAAAATTATAATAATATTTCAAAATTTTCTATGAATTCAAGCTATTTGAATTTTGTAGACTTGAAGAAACCAGATAAAAATATAGTAAGAAGTCACTTCACCATCACATTCAGATAATTAATATCATAATGTCTCTTCATCTAAATAATTTTTCCCATTTTGTGAACAGTCTTAATCATTTCAATTTGTGTTTTATATTAAACTTAGATTATAATAAATAATCGTTTGCTATATTCATTGATTTGAA